>Ga0268276_1001701_pt1 | contig 20690 bp, 19 predicted proteins | sample saktaG_4_FD_190145 | JGI IMG/M metagenome (GOLD analysis project Ga0268276, IMG submission 190145) | Saline water microbial communities from Sakinaw Lake, British Columbia, Canada - sak_2010_1_5_45m | ecosystem: Environmental > Aquatic > Non-marine Saline and Alkaline > Saline ... | reverse complement strand
ATGGATTTTCCTAAAAAAGGTGAGATTTGGTTTGTATCCTTAGAGCCGGTAGTGGGGCATGAAATAGGAAAAACAAGACCGGCTTTGGTAATATCTAATGATAGAAATAATTTGTTTGCTGAGACTGTAACTGTACTTCCTATTACCTCAAAAACAGAAAAAATCTATCCATTTGAGGTTTTTCTTCCCAGCGAAGAAACTCATCTACCTAAAGATTCTAAAGTAAAATGCAATCAAATTCGAACTATAGACAAGAAAAGATTTATCAATTTTGTAAGCGCTTTACTTCCTGAAAAATTAGAAAAAGTAGAGAAGGCACTTTTGATTCATCTTGATATTAACTAAGTACTCTACCTTTATTCCGGATAATTCTTTTTGAACCTCGGAGAAGCGCAGGGAATAGTACTCCCGGTTTTGTTGATTGTCCTCAGCTACTGCCTCTGTCATCTATGTACCACTTTCACGATTATAAACATAAACTCCAAAGAGGATTTATTGTTTATAATTTGTTTGCTTGACAAGTGGCAGGAAATGAATTAGAATATATTAGAATATAATTGAATACTAAATAAGGAGGTTTTGGATGTCTAAAGTAGTAACATTACGACTCTCAGAAGAAGAATATGAGAGAATATCAGCTGCTGCCAAGATTGAGCATCGTCCAATTTCTAATTTTATCACTGCCAGGGTGATAAAAGATATAGAAGAATCCTATTACGTAGACCCCATTGAGATGGCCCAGATTAAATCAGATAAAAACCTGATCGAAAAATTGAAAATCGGACATCGCAATGCCAAAGAAATGAAAGGCAAATTTATTGACTAAGTTTAGAATATTTGAGACCAATCAATTCCTAAAAGACCTTGAACAAGATTTTAGTGGCCAGCAGGAACGGATAAAAATAAAACTTGTCAACTATGTCTATCCTCAATTAAAACAAAATCCCTATTTTGGTAAAAACATAAAGAAACTCGTAAATTATAATCCGGATACCTGGCGCTATAGAATAAGCAGTTATAGATTTTTCTACGAGATTAATGACAAAAATAAAATAGTTTTTATGATATCTGTTGATAATCGCCAAAAGGCTTACCAATAAATAGTTGGAATAAGGTTTTCAAAGGGAGGTAATATTTATGAAAATTTGTATTATTGGGACAGGTTATGTAGGTCTGGTCACCGGAACCTGTCTTTCTGATTTTGGATTGGAAGTTACCTGTGTAGACAAAGATAGTGAAAAAATTAAAGGTCTTAACAATGGCAAAATTCCTATCTATGAATCGAATTTAGAAGACTTAATTCAAAAGAATTTCTTGGCTGGCAGACTTACTTTTAGCACTGACCTTAAAAAAGCGGTAGAGCAATCCAAAGCAATATTTATTGCTGTGGGTACTCCTCCCAATCACGATGGATCAGCTAATCTTGAGCAAATTGAAAAGGTAGCTCAGGAGATTGCTGCATCTATAAATGAATACAAAGTAATCGTTAACAAAAGCACAGTCCCCATCGGCACCGCCGCTAAAATAAAAGAAATAATTAATAAATATCAGTCTAAATCTGTCATTCCCGCGAAAGCGGGAATCCATCCTTCTGTCATTGCGAGGGAGCAGAGCGACCGAAGCAATCCCCACCTCAACCGTAGGACAGGCGTCTCGCCTGTCTATCCTATTCCCTTCGACGTTGTCTCCAACCCCGAATTCCTCCGCGAGGGCTCGGCAGTCTATGACTTTACCCATCCCGATAAAATAGTAATCGGCACCGATAGTGACCGCGCCTTAAAGATAATGCAGGAAATATACCGTCCCCTCTATCTTATCGATACTCCCTTTGTGATTACCAATCCCGAAACTGCAGAATTAATCAAATATGCCTGTAATGCCTTTTTAGCAACCAAAATTACCTTTATTAATGAGATTGCCAATCTTTGCGATAAAGTGGGAGCGGATGTGCATCAGATAGCCAGGGCTATGGGTTTGGATGGAAGAATCAGCCCCAAGTTCTTGCACCCGGGACCCGGATACGGCGGCTCCTGTTTTCCCAAGGATACCAGAGCTTTGTGTAGTATTTCCGAGCAATATGGCTACGAATTTAAAAGCTTAGAAGCAGTCGTTTCAGCCAATGAAAGACAAAGAGAACTGATGGTAGAAAAAATTAAACATCATCTGGGCGACCTTACAGGAAAAACCATTGGTATCTTGGGTCTCGCCTTTAAACAAAATACAGATGATATTCGGGAATCTCCGGCAATTGATATTATAAAACTCTTGCTTGAAGAAGATGCTAAGATTAGATGTTTTGATCCCTTAGCAATGGAAAATGCTAAAAAAATCCTTCCTAATTTAACTTATTGTCAGGATGAATATGAGACTGCGAAAAGCAGTGATGCCCTGGTAATAGCTACAGAGTGGAATCAATTTAGAAATCTTGATTTATTAAAAATAAAAGAACTTCTAAAAACTCCTATCATGATTGACCTGAGAAACTTATATGAACCGGAGAAGGTGAAATCCCTGGGCTTTATCTATGAGGGAGTAGGGAGATGGTAGGGAAAACCTTACCTCAGAAAATGGTACAAGGGGGAGCTTGGATCTCTTCCCTTAAAGTAATTAGAAAAGTATTGAGTCTGATAAGATTAATAATTATAGGTCGTATTCTCGCTCCTTCCGATTTTGGATTAATGGGAATAGCCTTGCTTACGATGTCTGCTTTGGAAACTTTTTCCACAACTGGTTTTAGCCATGCTTTAATTCAAAAAAAAGAAAATACTCATAATTACCTGGATGCGGCTTGGACAGTATTAATTATGAGGGGATTTATAATATTTATAATGCTCTATCTTGCAGCACCTTATGCGGCAGTATTTTTTCATTCACCAACAGTTCGACCCATAATTCAGGTTTTGGGATTTACTACTTTTATTCATGCATTTTCAAATATAGGGGTAGTTTTTTTTCAGAAAGAATTAGAATTTAATAAAGTATTTATATATCGGTTTGTAGGAATATCTACAAACTTTATTGTTGCAGTTGTGGCTGCAATAGTCTTAAGAAGTGTATGGGCACTGGTGTTAGGTTTATTTGCGGAAAATGTAGCTAATCTTATAGTAAGTTATTTAATCCACCCCTATAGACCACGTTTTAGTAAAGATTTTGGAAAGGCAAAAGAGCTTTTTGGTTTCGGAAGATGGGTTCTCGGTTCAAATATACTGATATTTATTGGCGAACATATTGATGATATTTTTGTGGGAAGAGTGCTCAGTGCTATGGCTCTTGGATTTTACCAAATGGCATACAGAATTTCAAATATGTTAGAAACTGAAATAACTCAGGTAATATCAAGTGTGGCATTCCCCGCTTATGCAAAAATTCAAGATCAGAAAGCCAGATTACAGAAAGCTTATTTTCGAATAATGAGATTAACCTTAGCAATTTCCTTACCTATTACTGTAGGAATGGTATTGTTAGCTCCTGAATTCACGCAGATATTTTTGGGCGAAAAGTGGATACCGATGGTAAAAGCTATACAGCTTCTGGCAGTGGCAGGATTGATTAAATCTGTAGTTTCTACCGGGAGTCCATTATTTTCCGGAAGCGGACATCCTAATTATGAATTTTATATGCAGTTAATTAGAGGTTTTATTATATTACTCGTTATTTATCCTTTAATAGAGTTAATGGGTATTTCGGGGGCAGCTATAGGGGTAATTTTAAGTGTAGCAGGAATGTTAATTATATGGTATCCGTTTTCTCAAAAGATTATCAGGGTATCCTGGCATAGATATTTTGAGACTTTTTGGCCGCCTTGTTTTTGTTCATTGCTTATGGCGGGGAGTATATATATAGCTAAATTATATTGGAATCCTATACAGCAACCATTAGGAATGGCTATATTAATGTTTGTCACCATAGTTATAAAGAGCATTGGTGTTTATATTGCCTCTATATGGCTTTTGCAGAAATATTATCCACATTATGATATTTTTAATGAAGTTAAATTTCTCTATAAATCATTAGTAAAAAGATAAAATGGGTTTTTATATTGAAAAAAATAATGGTTAAATCGGCATGTAAATATTAAGTGGGAAAGTTAAAAGGAGAAAAGTTATGAGTGGTATTGCAGGGTACATAAACAATGTTGAAAAAACTCCGAGTGCTTTACTTGGCAGTATGTCTGAATCAATACAATTTACAGAGAATGATTGTATTGATAAATGGAGTGATGATTTTTTAGCAATTTCCAGAGTGCATCATGGAATTATGAATTCAGAATCACAACCAATTTACAATGAAGATAAATCATTATCAATCGTAATGGATGGAGAGGTCTTTGATTATGAAGAACAAAAATTAAAGTTAATCCATAATGGGCATAAATTTAAATTTAAGAATAATGGTGCTGAGTATTGCCTCCACCTTTATGAAGAAATGCAAGAAAAAGCATTCAAAGAACTTAATGGCTCTTTTTGTTTTACAATTTACAATTTAGCCACTCATGAACTTTTATTGGTCAATGACAGATTTTCTTCATATTCTTTATTTTATTATCTAACAAATAAAGGTACGTTATTATTTGGTACACAGTTATCTTCAATAATTCAGTCCTTTGAAGTTCCACGAGAGTTAGATATAAGCTCTATTTTTGAGTTTTTTACCCTTCAAAGAGTTTTAGGGAAAAAAACATTTTATAAAGATATTAATATACTTTCACCTGCTACCGTCTTGCGTTATCGGGAGGGTAACATTATATTTAATTCTTACTGGGAAAGGAGATATAAAGAAGAAAAGCACCCGGACAAATATTATGTAGATAAATTAGCAGAAGCAATTAAAAAATCTGTAGAAAGAAGAACAAGAGGGAATCATCGTTTTGGAATCTTATTAAGTGGCGGATTGGACTCAAGGACAGTATTAGCTGGATCAGATAAGAAAATGGTCTGTTTTACTGTTGGAGATTTCGGAAATCGAGAAGTTAATTTAGCCAAAAGAATTGCAAAAGCCAAAGGGTGTAAGCGTATTTTCCTTAAACGTGAATTGGACCACTATGCGAATCTTGTAGACAAAGCAGTAGAAATTAGTGATGGGATGCAGTCCTTTATGCACGCACACTTCATAGGTCTTTTTGATCAAATCCAAAAGAAATGTGATATATTATTTCATTCATTAGGAAATGAGGGGTATTTTAGAGGTACCCATCTATCTTACAGAAGTGTAAAATTATTCGGAAAGAATTTCTTTAAAGTACTTAACAAGCTTTCAAACGAAAGTCTTCCCCATAAAATTATAGAAAAACTGAAATATAGTTTGTATCAGAAAAATCCCCAGCAGCTATTTAGCAAATCTTATTTATCTATTTTAGACAGCGCTTTGCTTAATTCTGTTAATAATATTTTAACTGAGACAGAGGGCACTTGTCCAAATATCTATGATAAATTTCTTTGGTTTGACACACATTACATATCAAGATATCCCTCATTTTTGTTTGAGAAATCTATTAGGTCCTTTATTGATGAAAGAAGTATTTTGTTTGACAATGATTTGCAGGACCTTCATTTAAAGATGCCTTTAAATACAAGAGCTACCAGTAAGATATGGAAAAAAGCCATAGCAAAGTTAGATCCTAAAATTGCTGCTATACCCAATTCTAATACCGGAATCTCTCCCCTTATTCCTGAATTTCTTGAGTGGGGATTGATTCTCATCCGAAAAGTAATAAATAAAACATACTCTTTAAAGTTCTACCAAGTACCTCATCCAACTTATACTCAAGGAGCATGGTCTAATTTTGCTGAATTGATAAAGTATAATGAAAAGATGAAGAAATTATTAAGTAATACTCTCGGGGATTCAGAATGTCTTAATCCTAAAATTTTTAACATTCAAAGAATAGAAGAAATGTTCGAGGAGCACCTAAATGGCAAGACTGATTACACAGAATTTTTATTTTTGTTACTAACCTTTGGCAGGTGGCACAAGAAATACGGAATAAAAAGCTCAAGGAGTGTTTAAAAATATGGCACACTCAACTAAATATTATAGGTACAAAAAAGAAAAACCACAAATTGAACCAAACCATTATTTCAATAAATCATACGATTCAAAAGAACGCTTCATTAGTTATTGGCATCAGATTAATGAAGTTATTAAATTAGAGCCTAAAAAGGTACTTGAAATTGGAGTTGGAAATGGCTTTGTCTCAAAATATCTTAAAGAGAGGAATCTAAATGTGATAACTCTGGATATTGACAAAAAATTAAACCCTGACAAAATAGGAAGTGTTTTAAATATACCATCTACTGATAGTTCGTTTGATGTAGTATCTTGTTATGAACTACTCGAACATTTACCATATGAAAACTTTTGCAAGGCTGTTTCTGAAATATTTAGGGTTTCTAAATCTTATTCAGTCTTATCCTTGCCGGATAAAAACAGATTCTGTCGTTTATATATCCAAATTCATAAAGCAGTCATATTTAAGAAACTTCTTCCTTTGCCCCCACTAAATGCACCTATTCATAAATTCGATGGTGAACATTACTGGGAGATAGGGAAGGCAGGATATCCATTGAGTAAAATTACTAAAGATATTCAAAGAGCAGGATTTATAATTGAAAAAACATATAGAATATTTGAAAATCCTTATCATAGGTTTTTTATATTAAGAAAAATAGAAAAGGGTAATTATGATAAATCCTCCAACAGTAAGTGTAATTATTCCAACCTATAATCGAGCCCATTTGATTGGTAAATCCATTAAGAGTGTTTTGAATCAAACTTATCAGGATTTTGAAATTATTGTTATCGATGATGGTTCTACGGATAATACGGAAGAGACCGTGAAGAGTTTTAATAATTTTAAAATTCGTTATATTTGCCATACTAATAACCAGGGTGTCTCAGTGGCTCGTAATACCGGGATAAGAGCTTCCCGTGGCAAATACATTGCTTTGCTCGATTCAGATGATAAATGGTTGCCAGAAAAACTTGATAAACAGATTAAAACATTTAAAAGTGAATTGCCGGAAGTGGGAGTAGTTTATTCTAATGTCTTATACATTGATGAGAGTGGTAAAAACATGAATAAATTAGGTAATCCAAAAAAAGTGGAAGGTTATATCTACGAAGATTTACTTGGTGAGAATTATGTGGGTACATCTTCTACTTTACTTATAAAGAAAGAGTGCTTTAATCGAGTAGGCTTGTTTGATGATTTACTTAAAGCTCAGCAGGATTGGGATATGTGGGTAAGAATTGCAAAATATTATAGATTTGCCCTTATTAAGATTCCTCTTGTAAAATACCGCTTTCATTCCAATCGAATTTCTAATAATCCGGAATTAAAAATTATTACGGCAAGTAGAATTTTAGTAAAATATGCTAATGAGTTGGAAATACGGCGAGGAGCTCATAGTAAGCATTGTTTTCATATAGGTAATAGATTTTGTCATATGGGAAAAACGAAAGAGGGTCAAAGATATTTGGGTAAAGCAATTTTATTGTATCCATTTTGTATTAGGTATTATATCTGTATGCTTGGTTCTTTGTTTGGACCAAAGTGTTTCACATATTTTGTGAATATTAAAAGATGTTTAACAAGTGTAATAAGGACTCTACTGATAAAGTTAAAAACGAGAATTTATTAAAATTCTTTTTTGGGAAACAATAGTAATTTTTAAGGAAATTTATTGATATGAAAAAAATTATGTTAATAGTACCATCTTTAGTACGAGGTGGTGCAGAGAGGGTTGTAAGTGTCTTAAGTAAAGAATTAAGTAAATATTATAAAGTGTATGTGGTTATATTCCACAACCCGGTAGAATATGAAATAGAAGGGAAGTTAATAAATTTAGAAACTCCAACCGGATCTTTTTTAAGAAAGATAAAAAATACTTTCTACAGAGTTGTAAAATTAAAAAGGTTGATAAGAAAGATTTCACCTGACTTTATCGTTTCTTTTATGGGTAATTTACAACCTATTTTGACTTTCGAACCGGTTGTAGTAAGTATTCGCAATAACCCTGATTTTTTTCCTCTGTATAGAAAATTTTTATTAAAAACCATCTATAAGCTTCCTAATGTAAAAAAGATTGTAACTTGTTCCTTGGAAATAGAAAAAAAACTAAATAGTAACTATAGCTTAAAAAATACAAAAACTATTTACAATCCGATGGACTCAAAATTGATTAGTCAAAAATTGCTTGCTCAAAAATCAGTAGATTTTGATTATATCTTGGCAGTGGGAAGATTATGCAGACAAAAGGGTTTTGATATTTTAATAAAATCTTTTGCTAAATCATCTTTGAAAAATAGAGTAAAACTGGTTATTTTAGGGGAAGGTGAAGAAAGAAAAAATTTAGAAAAGTTAATAGTTAAATATGATTTAAAAAGTCAGGTCTTATTATTCGGTAAAGTTGATAACCCCTTTATTTATATGAAATATGCTAAATTTTTTATTTTGTCCTCAAGATATGAGGGTTTCGGAAATGTTTTATTAGAAGCTTTAGCTTGTGGAACTCCTGTAGTTGCTACAGATTGTGAAACCGGGCCTACTGAGATTATAGAAAATGAAGTCAATAGTCTACTCGTGCCTTCTGAAGATGTCGAATTATTGAAAGATGCTATGGAAAGATTGTATCATGATAGAGAATTATATAAAAGATTAAAGACAAATACACGGAAAAGTGTTGGAAGATTTGATATAAAAAATATTGTTAAAGAGTGGTTAAATTTATTTGAAGAGATATGTAATTCATGAAAACATTAAATATCACTATTATAAGTCGAATGATGGGTATTTTTTTTGGAGGAGGAGAAAGTGAGGCTCTGAATATTGCCCAAGCTATGAGGAAAAGGGGGCATGATGTCAGATTTATTATCGGAAAAACGCACAAGAAAGTAACTCCTCTTCCAAAAGAAGTACTAACATTTGATGTTCAATCTGTTTTTTTCCCTTATACTTCCTGGATTTCTCATAATTTAGGTAGTTCAAATAAACTAAAGTGGCTTTTTTCTTCTCTTGCTAATCATTTTGAATACCGAATGTTTGAGTTAGCTGTATATAAAAAATTAAAAAGCGATAACTGGAGCGATGTATATTGTATTTGTGGTGGGTTAGTGATATTAGCTAGTTTTTTAGATAGAAAAAAGCCTACAATTATTAGGTGGCCCGGTCCTCCTTCAAAAATGGCTATAAAGAAGTTAAATAGTTATTCTAAAAATATTGCTGGGGGGGATATTTATCTAAAAATAAAGAAATGGTGTAATAATGCAAAGTATGTAGAAGTGGGATTAGACCAAAATTATTTTAAACCACCCAAAAAGGAACCTTCAAAAGAAATTATAGATTTTTTATTTGTGGGTAGACTGATAAAAGTTAAAAATTTGCCTTATCTAATAAAAGGATTTTGTGAAGCCTTAAAAGAAAATAAAAAGATATTTCTTCATATTGTAGGAGCAGGCCGGGAGAGAAATAGTTTAGAAAAATTAGCAGAAAAACTTAATATTAGTGATTTTATAAAATTTCACGGTGCTTTATATAAAGAAAATTTACTTAAGATTTATCAAAATTCGGATGTTTTTCTTGTCACTTCCGAGTATGAAAGTTTTTCTATGGTGACAACAGAAGCTATGGCTTGTGGTTTACCAGTTATTGGCACAAAAGTGGGTTTTTTGCCAAAACTTATTAATCCTGGTGAAACGGGATTCTTGGTAGAATTAAATAATGTAAAAGAATTAAAGGAAAAAATTCTATTTTTTGCTAAAAATAAGGAAAAAATAAGAGAATTTGGCAGTAAAGCAAGAAAATTTGTAGTGAAAAATTTCAGCTGGGAAGAAAGTGCAAAAAATATTGAAAATATTTGTTATGAAGTAATTAACAGAAATAAATAAATATAATTTGTAGTTTATGGTGACAATATTTTGCCAGGAATTTTTTATAGATTTTCATATAGATGGGAGTTAATGATATTAAAAAAGAAGAAATATTCAGAGATTCAAAAAATTGGTATCTAAATAAAGTTGGTTATGTATCTCCGCAGTTAATAGATTTTTCAGTTCGACATGCAGGAAAGAAAATATTGGATATAGGATGTGCTACCGGTGAATATTGTAGAAAGTTGACGATGTTAGGTTTTAAGTGTGTTGGTATAGATATAAACCCACTCTATATTGCAAAACAAAAAGGAAAGGGGATAGAAACGCAAGTTATGGATGCCATATCTTTGGAATATTCAGATAACTCTTTTGATACAGCTTTATTATTTGAAGTTTTAGAACATGCGAATAATCCGGATGCTATACTACAAGAAGCAAAGAGGGTTTCGAGTAAGAATGTGCTGATAACCGTTCCAAATTGCAGTGATTTCTTTAAATTAAAAAAAATGGGTTTAACTTATGGGCATATGTTAGAAAAAGACCACATCAATTTTTTTACAAAGGAAGATTTGGAAAATTTGCTTTCGAAATATTTTAAAAAATTTAAAGTAGAAGAAAAGGAGCCAATAAATTTACTATTTTTACCATGGTGGTTGAGAGTGCCAATTTCATTCCTGCATAAATTAAAAATTACTAAACCCACTACCTACTTTAGATTGTATGCAGTAGCAGAGGTGGAATAAATGATTTCGGTTATCTGTGTATATAACAATAAAAAAATTTTAGAGGATTGCTTACTGAAAAGCATAAAAAAGCAGACTACCAAGGTTGAGCTTATTCTATTAGATAATAGAGAAAGACGATTTAAATCTGCGGCTGAAGCCTTAAATTATGGAGGTGAACAAGCAAAAGGAAAATATTTAATCTTTGTTCATCAAGATATAATTTTAAATTCTCATCTATGGATTGGGAAAGTTGAAAGAATGTTAGATAAATTACCCAATTTTGGGGTTGTCGGAGTGGCGGGAAAATGTAAAAATACAAAGTTAGTTATAACAAATATAGAACATGGAATTCCAAAACAAGCAGCCGGAGAAATTCACATCAAAAAACCTGAAAAAGTACAAACAGTAGATGAATGTTTAATAATAATTCCCAAAACAGTATTTGGTATTCTTCAGTTTGACGAAAAAGTATGCAGCGATTGGCATTTATACGCTGTGGATTATTGTTTAAGCGTTAAAAAGCTTGGTTTTGATTCTTATGTGATACCAATATTTGCATACCATAAATCTCTGGGACTTTCAATGTCGAAAAAATACTTTATAATCCTCAAAAAAATATTAAAAAAGCATAAAAATTGTTATAAAATGATTTATACAACGGTAGGAAATTGGAGTACCGTATATCCTGTATGTATAAGTAGAGTTTATTTTTGGTCAAGAAAAAGGATGGGGAGACTACTAAGAAAAACTATTTGGAAGGTTGTGTAATAAATATGTCTCATACAATAAAAGTCGCTGCACTTACAGGTGGAAAATATGATCCTTCTGCTCGATTTCGGGTACGACAGTTAATCCCAGCATTATTACGAGAGGGCATAATAATGGATGAATTTATCCCGGTCATTTCCAAATACCCCCCTTCACAAAAATGGCTTAGACCATTATGGGCTATAGGTGCTCTCACTGCACGTATACCAGGTGTGATAGCTACTCATCGATATGATGTTATATTCCTACAACGCGAATTGATTTCTACTTTAGTGACGCTTGAACCTATGACTAAGCGGCCACGTGTATTAGACGTTGATGATGCAATTTTTTTACACCGAGGTGGTAAATTTGCAGAACGTTTAGCCCAGAAAGTAGAGCTGGTTATTTGTGGTAATGATTTTATTGCAGAGCGATTTTCCAAATGGAACAAAAACATAGCTGTTATTCCAACAGTAGTAGATAGCCATCGCTATATACCAGGAAAAGGGAATTGTACTTCTAATAGTAAGCATGTTATTGGATGGATAGGAACCAGCAGGAATTTTAATTATTTATACAAGATTGAATCTGCCCTTGAAAGAGTGATAAAAGCACGACCTGAAGTAATTTTAAAAATTATTTCAGACCAAAGACCCAAATTCAAGGGAAAGCTAAATGGAAATTTTAAATATGTTAAATGGTCACCAAAAACGGAAATAGCAGATATACAGAGCATAACTATAGGTATCATGCCACTTGGTAATACTGACTGGGAAAAAGGTAAATGTAGTTTTAAAATGCTTCAATATATGTCATGTAATATTCCGGTTGTTGTATCTCCCGTAGGTATGAATGCTCAAATACTTAGTGAAGGTAAAGTAGGCTTTGGGGTTAATACTCTGAGAGAATGGACTGATGCTCTTATTTATTTAATAGATTCTTCTGAAAAACGTAAAAAAATGGGTTCCGATGGTCGAAAATTGGTTGAAATAAAATATAGCATAGATACTATTATAGTAAAATTATCTTCTTATTTAAAAATGGTAATTAGCATTTGAAAGAAGTTGTAAGGTGCATAGTAGCGCATAACCTACAGCGTATAGGTGTAGGGAATAAGTATGAGAAAAAGAAAAGATACAAATGCAAAAGATATAAGATATAAGCTTAGAGTAAAAGAGTATAGACCGAATGCGAAGAGGAGGGAGAATATGAAGGAACATAAGATGAAAGGTATAATTTTAGCCGGAGGTTCAGGAAGCAGACTCAATCCCTTAACAAAAGTAATAAGTAAGCAGTTGATCCCGGTTTATGACAAGCCGATGATTTATTATCCTTTGTCAACTTTAATGTTAGTCGGGATTAAAGATATATTAATTATCTCTACCCCAAAGGATTTACCGAAATTTAGGGAGCTTTTTGGGGATGGCCGGGAAATTGGACTTGAAATTACCTACAAAGAACAACCCAAACCAGAGGGTATCGCCCAGGCTTTTATTATTGGGGAAGAATTTATAGCTAAAAATCCAGTATGCTTGATACTGGGGGATAATATATTTTATGGCCATAATCTGTCTACGACTTTGCAAAAGATGGCAAACCTTAAAAATGGAGCTTACATCTTCGGTTATTGGGTATCTAATCCCCAAAGATACGGGATAGTGGAATTTAATGAAAACAATGAAGTGATAAGCATAGAAGAAAAACCGAAAATTCCTAAATCAAATTATGCTGTTCCCGGTTTATATTTTTATGATAATGCGATAGTAGATATTGCTAAAAAACTAAAACCTTCTACAAGGGGGGAGTTAGAGATAACTGATGTGAATTTAGCCTATTTAAGGAAAAGCAAATTAAAGGTAGAGATTTTAGGGAGAGGTTATGCCTGGTTGGATACCGGGACCCCGGATAGTCTGATTGATGCCTCCAATTACATTGCCACTATAGAAAGAAGGCAGGGATTAAAGATTGGCTGTATAGAAGAGGTAGCTTTAAGAATGGGTTATATAGATAGCAGACAGTTAGAAAATATAATTGATAATATGCCTAAAAATGATTATAAAAAATATTTAGAAGGATTATCAAGAGATAGCAAAAAGCGATAAAGCGAAGGTGATGGAGATGCAATTTAAAAGAGGAGAAATTAAAGGAGTAATAGTTGAAAAACTAACTAAGTTTTCTGATGAAAGAGGTTATTTAGTTGAAACCTTTAGGATAGATAATCTTCCGGGCAAGCTTAGACCGGTGATGAGTTATGTATCTTATACTAAACCTGGAGTAGCCAGGGGTCCCCACGAACATATGGAACAGACAGACATATTCTGCTTTGTGGGTCCGGGGAATTTTAAAATAAAATTATGGGATAATCGAAAAGAAAGCTCTACTTATGGTAATTACAGGGAATTAAAAGGGGGAAAAGATAATCCCATAAGTTTGATTGTTCCCCCAGGGGTAGTGCACGGTTATAAGAATATAACGCAAGACGAGGTGGGAATGGTAATCAATTATCCGGATAAATTATATCAGGGTTGGGGAAAGAAAGAGAAAGTCGATGAGATAAGACACGAAGATAAAAAAGATGAGTTTTATTTAGATTTTATTGAAGAGGATAAATAATTTATGATCTGGCTTATCGGAAATAAAGGGATGCTGGGAAATGATGTAGAAAAATTATTGAAGGAGCGGGGGCTTACTTATTGGGCCAGTGATAAGGAAGTCGATATTAGTGATTATAAAGCGCTGGAGAAATTTGGAAAAGATAAGAAGATTAAATGGGTAATCAATTGTGCAGGATATACTAAGGTAGATAAGGCAGAAGAAGAAATAGATGAGGCCTTTAAGATAAACAAAGATGGAGTTAGGAATATTGCCTTATTTTCGGCAAAGAGGCAGATTAGATTAATTCATATCTCTACTGACTATGTTTTTAATGGCCGGAAAGAGAGGGGTGCCATTACTTACAGAGAAGATGATAGAAATAATCCTATAAATATATATGGTAAGAGTAAATTAGCTGGGGAGAAAGAGATTAAAAAGATTTTAAATGAATATTTTATAGTACGTACTGCCTGGTTATATGGGTTAAATGGAAATAACTTTATTTACACTATGTTAAAATTATTTAAGGAAAAAGAAGTTATTAGAGTAGTAGATGACCAGCGAGGTTCTCCTACTTATACTGTTGATTTAGCTGATATTATTCTTAAGATAATTGAAACTGGTTCTGATAAATTTGGCATATATCATTTTACCAATAAAGGGGTTACTAATTGGTATGAATTTACTAAAACAATTTATTGTAAAGCAAAAAGATTAGGATTGCTCAAAGACAATAAAAAGGTAGAGATAAAAGCGGTTAAGACCGAGGATTATCCGACAGCAGCTAAAAGACCCGGGTATTCGGTTTTATCTAAAGACAAGATAAAGAGGGAATTTGATTTAAAGATTAGAAATTGGGATGAAGCATTAGAAGATTTTCTTACTACTTTGTCACTGCTGACAAAGTGAAGCAATCTCGGTTTTTGAGATTGCCACATCGCTATCGCTCCTCGCAACGACAGTGGTGTATTGTTTTGATAAATATTTATCAGAGGGGTATTTATGATGAAAAGAAAATTAAAAAATATTTTAGTGACCGGGGGAGCAGGATTTATCGGGACAAATTTCATTCACTATCTTTTTAAAAATAAATTTTTTGAAGGAATAATTGTTAATATAGATAAAATAACTTATGCCGGGAATTTAGAGAACCTAAAAGATGTTGAGCAACGTTTCGGCGGAGAAAGATATTTCTTTGAGAAAGCAGATATTAATGATTTTGATAAAATAAAAGCGATATTTGATGGTTATGAGATAGATACTGTGGTCCATTTTGCTGCTGAATCTCATGTTGATCGCTCTCTCCATGGACCCAAAGAATTTTTACATACCAACGTGATGGGAACTTTTAATCTTTTGGAAGTTGCCCGGAAATGCTGGACAGGGGAAGAAAAAAAGAAAAAACTATTTCATCATATCAGTACTGATGAAGTGTATGGTTCGACAAAAGAAATGAAATATTTCCTGGAAAGTACTGCTTATCAACCTAATAGTCCCTATTCTGCTTCTAAAGCCTGCTCGGATCACTTAGCCAGAGTTTTTTATAAAACCTATGGATTACCGGTTACTATTTCCAATTGTTCAAATAATTATGGCCCCTACCAATTTCCCGAAAAACTGGTTCCTTTAATGATACTAAATATTCTGGATGAAAAGGTTTTGCCGGTTTACGGGGATGGAAAAAATGTCAGGGATTGGTTATATGTGGAAGACCACTGTTCGGCAATCTGGAAGATATTGAATCAAGGAAAAATAGGAGAGACTTACAATATTGGCGGAGAAAATGAATGGGAAAATATTATATTGATTCATTTTCTTTGTGAGAAGATAGGACAATTGAACGGCAAGAATAAGGATTATTATAAGAAGCTAATTACCTTTGTTAAAGACAGGCCCGGACACGACCGGAGATATGCTATTAATTGCGACAAGATTAAACAGGAGTTGGGTTGGAAACAGGAAGTCGATGTTGAAGAAGGATTGGAAATGACTGTCAAATGGTATATGGATAATCCGGAATGGGTAGATAAGGTAAAAAGTGGAGAATATAAGAATTGGATAAAGAAAAATTATAAAATGAGATAAGGTGGGAACAAGAGAGAGGATAAAATTTTTTAACCTGCCAAAAGAGGTTTTTATCCATATAATCCTAAATGAATTAAATTAAATAGAAGTTATATTGGTAGCTTTCTTAAATGATGTATTGAGGTAGTATGGAAATGAAAGTATGCTTTGTTTTGCATTCTTCAGGAAAAGGCGGAGCTGAAAGAGTTAATCTTGAATTAATAGATGGATTACAAAATAAAGGAATTCAATGTTTTGTCATATTACCATCGTATGGTCCACTTATTAGAGAGCTGAAGAAACGCAATGTCCCTTTAAAGGTGATTAAATATAAATGGTGGATGAGAGAAGATGATTCTCCACTCTGGAAACGAGTTGGTAGATTGGCTTTAAACTTGATGAGAACAATCTCTGTGGCCAGGCAGGTTAAAAAATGGAAAGCCGATATTGTTTATTCTAATACAATTACCATCTGTATCGGTGCCTTTGCTGCGAAATTACTGCATATGCCTCATATATGGCATATACACGAATTTGGATATGAAGATCACCGTTTATGTTTTGATTTAGGGGAAAAAAATGCACTGGGTATTATGAAACAGTTGTCTAATGTCTGTATTGTCAGTTCAAAGGCAGTGATGGAAAAATATAGGAAATTCTTTCCTGATCGAAAAATAGAATTAATCTATTATGCAGTTTGTGTTACCAATGAGAGCTCTTGTAAAATATTAAAAATTAAGAAACAATTGCAGGAAGCATCCGGAATAAAATGTATGATTGTCGGTTCATTGCATAAAGGGAAATATCAGGAAGACGCAATTAGGGCTATTGGAAAATTAATAGATGAGAAAATAGATGTACGGCTGTATATTGTTGGAGAGGGCAAATTAAAATATAAACAATATCTGGAGAGCTTAATTGTTAGAGGTGACCTGAAAAATCATGTTCAATTTCTGGGATATATCGATAATCCTTTCCCGGTAATGCAGCAAGCTGATATTTTGCTGATGTGTTCGAGAAAGGAAGCTTTCGGCAGAGTTACAGTTGAAGGAATGAAAGCAGGAAAACCGGTTATTGGTGCAGGTAGCGGAGGAACAAAGGAATTGATTAGAGATCATTATAACGGTTTTTTATATACTTTTGGAGATTATCATGAGCTTGCAGAAAAAGTGAAGTACCTTTGCCAGCATCCTGATGAAGCAAGACAAATGGGTGAAAATGGTAAGAAATGGGCTCTGGAGAAATTTAATATTGAACACTATACAGAAGAAGTAGTCACAGTTTTAAAACAGCTCATTATTTAAGAAGAAAATAGAAGCTTAGGCAGAAGGAAAATCAGATTTATGAAAGAGTACTTGTTAAATAAAGATTTTGTTAAAGCAATTTTAATTTATCCATTTTGCCTTAAATATTATATTTATTTACTTTGTTCCATTTTTGGGACAAGGATTTATATGCATATTTCTCGTGTAAGAAGATATTTTATGAGTATGAGAAAAGAAGATTATTTTTAAAAAGGTTTACTAATTAGTTATATTTAGATTGGAGAAATTAAATTTATGATCAAAATGATGTTAAGCGATTGGCCTGGTTGGTTACTTATATTTTTATCATTTTTTATAGTATATAAATTTTGGAAAACAAAGAAAGATAGAAAATTAACTCTTACTATTGGTTTTGTGCTACTTTTACATCATTTTGTGGCAGTAATTAACTCATATTTTTATACTTTTCCAGGAGCTGAACCTGATCCGGTCAATTTTCAAGGCCTTGCAATAGAATGGGCTGCAGGGGGAAAATTATTATTATCATTTGGTACTAATTTTTATGCACAGTTATTGGGAACTTTTTATAGAATTTTTGAGCCCTCTCAACTATTTGGAGAAGAGCTTTCTGTACTTGCTTTTCTTTTATCATGTTTTGTATTACTAAAAATAATAGAATTGTTGAATATTTCTAAGTATACAGTGTGGTTGTTGCTTATATATGGATTATTACCGACTAATTTAATATTCTGTTCAAAAATTTTACGCGAATCATATCAAATACTTTTTTTTATGCTTTCGGTTTATTGGGGACTACGATTCCACTTAAAGCCTGCAAAAGAAGCAATGATATTTTGTGTGTTTTCGGCATTAATTATGGGTCTTTTTCATAAGGCTCTAATTTTATATGCATTATTCTTGGTGCCGGTTCTTTTTCTATTTTTTCCTCAACAGATTTCGGGTTCTCTAAGTAGTAGAGGGTGCTTCTTGAAGCGGAGGTGGATTTTTATCGGTTTAGTTTTAATTATTGTAGCAGGAATATTTATTATAGGAAATCTAGATAGTATTAAAGGTTTGGAGGTTATGAGGTCTTTTTTATCAGGTAAAGGATTAAAATTTGCAGTGGATTATCGAACAAAGTTAATATTTGAACAGGCACAAGATGCACGGGCAAATTATGGTATAATGCTGGATACATCTTCAGTAATTACCCTTATAAGATCAACATTGTTAATGTTTATTTATTATCTCTTTGCACCGTTTCCCTGGCAAGCGACGAACTGGTTAGATGTCTATGGTGCAGCTGAATCTTTGCTCCGATTTGCCTTAATATTTTTTAGCATTTTATTCTGGTTCCGGGCAGAAGGTATTCAGCGACGTATTTGGGGATTATTTTTGGTTATTTATTTTTCTATGACATTTTTATGGGCAACGGGGACAGTAAATTACGGTACGAGCATTCGTCATCATGTGTTAACCAATTGGATTATTATTATTCTCGGTGGTCCTGTATTGATAGATTTTGTATTAAGACAATTTAGAAAGAAATCCGCAACTTTAAAAAATATAAAAAGGGGAGTTTAAAGAGATATTTCAAATGAATATTCTAATTACATCTGCAGGTACAAGGGGCTACTTGATTGAATATTTTAAAAAGGCATTAAAAAAGAAAGGAAAAATATTTGCTGCCGATTGTAGTAAATATGCACCTGCTTTATATAATGCAGATAACTATTTTATTGTACCAACTGTAGCGGATAAAAATTATATAGATGAATTGTTTAATATTTGCCAAAAGAATGACGTTAATGGCCTTATTTCTCTCAATGATATTGAACTACCGGTTTTCGCACAATATAAAAGTAAATTTTTAGAGAAAGGTATTAAATTGGTTGTTTCAGATCCAGAAACAATAGATATATGTTACGATAAATATAAAACTTTTAAATTTTTAAAAGAAAATAAATTTCCTTTTCCAAAAACTTTTATATCTTTAAATGAACCTTTGAGGGAAATTAAATCTAAGAATATCAAATTCCCTTTATTGATAAAACCACGAAAAGGTAGTGGGGCCGTAGGAATAAAGGAAGTTTTTAATATTAAGGAATTACAAAATGGATTTAACGAAAAGGACAATCTAATTATACAAGAATTTATTCAAGGGGTTCAATACGGAATAGATGTTTTTAGTAATTCCAGTTTAGTGCCAGTTTCAATCTATGCCAAAAAAGTGATTAGAATAAGAGCAGGAATAGCAGATAAGGAAGTAACAGTTTATGATGCCAAAATGATAGACTATATTAGAAATTTAATTGGAAAATTGGGACTTTATGGTCCCGGAGATATAGATTTGATTAAACGTGGAGATGAATATGTAGTTTTAGAAATAAACCCACGATTTGGAGGCGGTTATCCATTGGCTCATGCAGCTGGTGCAAATTTTCCTAAAAAAATAATTAGATTAATAAATGGAGATTTATTAGAGGCTGATTTTAGAAGATATCCGGATAATATTGTAATGATGAAGCAAGATGAAATTGTTATAAAAAATTTTAGTAATTTTAGTTAAAAAAGGAAAGTAAAATGCAGATACCTTTGTCCAGTCCGGATATTGTGAAAAAAGATATTAAAGCAGTTGTTGAGGTTTTAAGAACCAGGTTTTTAAGTACTGGTCCTAAAGTGGTGGAGTTTGAGAAGAGAATCAGGGAATATGCGGGAACGAAATATGCTGTAGCAGTAAATAGCGGGACCAGCGCTTTGCATTTAATAATTAAAGGTATGGGGCTTGGTGAAGGAGATGTGGTTATTACCACTCCTTTTAGTTTTGTGGCCTCTAGTAATTGTATCTTATTTGAAAGAGCCGTGCCTTTATTTGTAGATATTGATGAAAGGAATTTGAATTTAGATCCTGATAAGGTTGAGGAGAAATTAGGGAGTTTGAGTGATGAGGAACTGTCACGGGTAAAAGCTTTATTGGTAGTAGATGTTTTTGGGCAACCGGCGGACTGGGATAGATTTATAGAGATTGGGGAAAAATATAATTTAAGATTAATCGAAGATTCTGCAGAGGTACTGGGTTCGGAGTTTAAGGGGAAAAAAGCAGGAAGTTTAGGAGAGGCAGGAGTTTTTGCTTTTTATCCTAATAAACAGATTACTACCGGTGAAGGAGGAGTTTTGGTAACAGACAATAAAGAATTAGCCAGACTGGCGAAGAGTATGCGGAATCAAAATAGAGGAGAGAGAGGAGAATGGTTAGATAGCGGGAGATTGGGTTATAATTATCGGATGAATGAATTGAGTGCGGCTTTAGGATGTTCACAAATGGAGAGGATTGAGGAGATTTTAAAAAAGAGAAGCAAGGTTGCACAAATGTATAATGAGAGATTAGAAGGAAATGAGAAAGTCCAAATTCCCTATATTG
>Ga0268276_1001699_pt1 | contig 20696 bp, 19 predicted proteins | sample saktaG_4_FD_190145 | JGI IMG/M metagenome (GOLD analysis project Ga0268276, IMG submission 190145) | Saline water microbial communities from Sakinaw Lake, British Columbia, Canada - sak_2010_1_5_45m | ecosystem: Environmental > Aquatic > Non-marine Saline and Alkaline > Saline ... | reverse complement strand
AGCAGAAAAAGCTCTTTAATGCAAAAGGAAGGTATGAATTACAATTAGTTTATAGAAACGACAGCCCTTACCATACAGATGAATTTGCTGGCGGAGAGATTGTTTCTAAAAAGATGGTCATTGATCATAAATAAGAATTACATCACCTTCTTAAACACAAACTCCTTCACTTCTTTAGGCCAGCCTTTCTCAATATCTTTCTTATACTTGTGAACAGCATCGATAAAGCGCTGTGAAAACTCAGCCTTTCCTTCAATAACATCAACAATCTCCTGCTTTGCAAAGATAGGAACTCTCTGAAGGTTATAAGCCTGTATTTTCAACTGTTCTTTTTTAGCGTCTTTCTCTGATTCCATCTTTTCCTCAAGTTTTACCCATTCCTCTTGATAATTAAAATCTTTAAGATCCTCTTTTTTAACGCCTTTCTTAGAGCCTATCTTTGCTAGTATATTATTATGCATCCTTCTCAAAAACTCAACCTTATCCTCAATCTTCATTATGTCTGTTCTTCCTTGTGTAACAAGATTTAAAGAAAATGGTGAAGGAAGAGAAACATGGGTTTCCTTGATCAGAATCTTTTTTTCTTCAATTGCTTTCAAGACATTCTTTGTGTTTTCAATATCCATTAAGTCTTCAAGAACCTCTCTTCGGGATTCTTTCAATATAGAAAAATTAGGGGAGATCCTCCTGACAGCATTCAATAATATCATTGAGCTGACCTGCTGCCTTCCAACTCTTTTCCTGTGCCCCTTATAGTTTCTAAGTATCATCAAAGACCTGGCTGCGCAGTGCCTAAACCTTCTTTTCAAGACCTCTGTCTTGTCAATAGCCATATCCATAACCTTCCCCAGTTCCTTGCTTTTCAGCAGCTTAAAGGCCTTCATCACATCAACCTTTCCAGCAGAGACATAAAATCCATTATCACTTATCCCAATCTCAACATCTTTGTGCTGTGTTCTGCCAATTGCAAAAGCAACTGCTCTTGAAAGGCAGTCATTTACCCTTCTTCCAAATAAGGAATGGAATATAACATACCTTTTTCCCCATTCATCTGTGTAATTTTCAACAACAATCCTTGTATCAGAAGGTATTTCAGAATAGTGGAATTGCTCATAAAAATAATTATATAAAGATTCAGCTGCATTACTGTCAACATAAAGGTAATCATTGATAAATTTCATAATCTCTTCCTTGGACTTGCTGTAACAGAATTTCTGCCCTAATAATTTCCTGAATTTCCCAATATCCACAGCTAGGTCATAGCTCAAAGGCAGCATTTCGCTGAACCACGAAGGAATTGTTGGAGGCCTATTTACAGAAGCCCTGACCTGAGCAACCATGCCGCTTGCAAACTTGAATTCATAAACGTTTCCACCTAATGTAAATATATCGCCAGAACGCATTTTTTCTAAAAAAGCCTCTTCTATATAACCAACAGTCTGGTCTCCAACCTTGACTGATACCCTGACTTCTTCAGGAATAGTCCCTATATTGGTCATATAAATAACCCTGCCCATCTTTCCTCTCCTTCCGATCATTCCAGTTGTTTCATCATGCCATATTTTTGCGTAGATATTCCTATCTTCTAAAGAGATATACTTTCCTGCCAAATAATCAATAACTTCCTGAAAATCATTTTTTGTAAGATCCTTATAGCAATAAGATTGTTTTACAAGCTTAAACAACTCATCAATATGTATCTTATCCTGTATGGCTATGCCGTCAATCTGTTGTGCAAGAACATCTAGACAATTAGTAGGTATATGGATTCTGTCTATTTTCCTTTCAATAGAATCTTTAAGTAAAACAGCGCACTCTACTAAATCATCTCTGTCAAGAACAATGATTCTTCCTTTTGTTTTTTCATGCATCCTATGGCCGCTTCTGCCAATTCTCTGCAAAGCTCTGGCAACAGATTTAGGGCTCCCTAAACAGATTACTAAATCGATATAACCAATATCTATTCCTAATTCCAAAGAAGTTGAACAAACAACAACTTTTAATTTTCCCGCCCTCAACCTGGTTTCAATATCCAGCCTTGAATTTTTACTCAAAGAGCCATGATGGGCTCCAATATTCTCCAGGTAATTCTTAGGAAACTTTTCTTTTAGATGATGGACAACCCTTTCTGTTGCAGAACGAGTATTTGTAAATATTAAAGTAGTTTTATGCTCTTGTATCAATTTATCTATTAAGACGTACATGGAATGATGCATTAATCCATGCTCTACCCCAATTAAATCCTTAACAGGGCTCAATACCTTAAGATCCATTTCCTTGATAAACTGGACATCGATTATTTTACAATCTCTTGGCTTGCCGCCTTCATAGCCAACTAAGAATTCTGCAACATCCTGCAATGGAGATATTGTTGCTGACAAACCAATCCTTGTCATATGTGGAGACAAATTACCTAATCTTTCCATAGAAAGTGATAAATGAACTCCTCGTTTATTCTCAGCCAGAGCATGGACCTCATCACAAATAAACCATTCAACTTTTTTTAAGTGTTCAATAAATTTAGGAGAACTCAACAAAATAGCCAATGACTCTGGGGTTGTAATCAGTATATGTGGGGGATTCTTCAGCATCTTTGTCCTTTCTCTTGTTTCTGTATCGCCTGTTCTTACTGCAACCCTTATTTTAAGCTCTTTTCCTGCTATTTTCTCTATCTCCTCAAGAGGCTCCTTCAAGTTACGCTCAATATCATTATTCAATGCCTTCAAAGGAGAAACATAAACACAATAGATTCTATCTTCCAATATTCCTTTAATAGAAGAGTCAACTAATTCATTCAATATCGATAGGAAAGCTGTAAGTGTCTTTGTAGCGCCAGTAGGAGCGCTGACTAGGATATTATTTCTTGAATGAATCTCCATAACACCATGCAGCTGAGGCAGAGAAAAAGACTTGAATCTAGAAAAAAACCATTTCTCAACAATTGGGTTGAGTATTTGTTTTACTTGTTCCTGAGTATATGGATCTTTTGCGAATTTAATCATATCTAGAAGGAGTAAAAAGCTGTTTTTAAATGTTGGGTTTAACGGTGAGATAGAAAAAGTTTATAAACTTAAAGATTTGATTCAGATAATATGGGATTAGGCGGTTTATTTTCTAGAAAGCCAAAACAATTGAAAGAAATAGATGACTTAATGAGGCAGGCAGAGAGAGCCATGAAAAAAGAGGGGGAAATAGAACACCTGGCCTTAGTTTATTCACAGCTTCTTACAAAAAGTGTTGATCTTGAGAGAACTGAGCTTAAGATTTTGAATTATTCAGCTAAGTTAAGAGAAGTTAGGGATGATCTTACTAAGGTGTTGGAGGATATGAGAAAGTTAAGGCAGGCCAAAGTTAAGAATAAGCAGGAATTCCAAAGCTTGAAGGCAATGGGTTATAAATATAAAGCAGACTTGGAAAGAACTATGAAGAATCTTAAGGAATTAATGGAAGAATGGGGTGAAAGAAAGGCTATTGCTGAACAGAAGAAAAAAGTGGATACCTTGATAGTCAAGCTTGAAAGAAAGATAACCTCCATTACCTCCCAAATAGAAGCAGCTTCTAAAAGAGAACTTGCTGAGATGCAAAGGATGCTAGATGAAGCCTCTAGAGACAATACCTAAGAAGTTTCATCAATCTTCTTAACATATTCTTTAATCCGAGACGTTATTGAAGGCAATAAGAATTTCTCAATCTTCTCTTCAAACAGTTCAGAAAGAGATGCTTTTTCATTAACCCTGTAATCATTAGCAACTTTTTCCAAAATAAAAATATCCCTTAATCTTTTCAATTGCCTTCTGATGTTGGAGGGGGCAATTCCCAACATTGGCAGTTTGTGTTTTTTTCTTTCTTCAATAACTAATTTCTCAATCTCTTCCGAACTCAGTTCTTTCTTAGCTTTCAACAAAACACCAAGAACATCAACAATGACATCTCTGGAATCTCCTGGCTGCAATAATCCTAAACTTAAACACAACTTACGTATCAAGTCTCGGCCTTTGAAGTTCTCTGGCTTTTCGTATCTGCGCAGAGTAATCTCAGAAAGTGCAACATCTCTGCTAATAGTTTTAGTCATATCTAATAAATAATAATCATAGTTTAAAAACTTTTTGGAACTAAGTTCCAAAACGGTTTAAAAATCAAAGATTTTTAAAAGTTTGCGTTGAAATTCCTTTTAGATAGGTCAACGCCTCTTCAACCTCTGCTTTGGAAATTTCATGAACATCCCTTTTATTTCCTATGCCGCCTAACAATGATATTGTTAATTCTCCCCCAAGATGCCTTCTGAAGCTTTCCAGTCCTGGCCAGATATTTTCCAAAGTTGCTGCTTCATCAAATGTTGGCAAGCCTATATTTTTCAATAATCTGATTATTCTTCCAAAATCATCTTCTGATATATAGCCTCTTTTGGATGAGATATAGCTGTCAATAGCCATTCCGATTGAAACTCCTTCACCATGGCTAAGCCTGTGGTCAGTTACAATCTCCAGCCTGTGGCCCCATTCATGGCCGAAGTCCAATGGCCTTGCTAGCTGCCTTTCGTAAGGGTCTGTATGGATCTGCTCTAGATGCGCAACTATTGTGCCCCACATAATCTCTCTTGTTGGTTGATGCTCAAGATGCTTATCCAAAACATGCTGGTAATTTGATTCAACTAACTCAAACAATTTTTTATCTTTCATTAAAGCTACCTTTACAGATTCAGCCATTCCAGAGCGCATCTGCCTCTCGTCTAATGTGTAAAGGAAAAGAGGGTCTACAATTACTATCTGCGGCGTTTGGAATACCCCTATAAAGTTTTTCTGCCCAAGATAGTTTACTGCATTTTTTGTTCCTATTCCTGCATCAACTTGAGCTAAATATGTTGTTGGAATCCTGATATGCTCTATTCCCCTGTGTGCAATGCTTGCTGCAAAGCCGCCCATATCCAAAACTGCTCCGCCACCAACTAAAACAACCTTTTCTTTTCTGTCAATGCCAAAACTTTCCATTGCGTCTATTGTTTCCAATACAGTTTCTAACCCGTCTTTTACCTGCTCTCCCCCCTGGATGCATTTTATATAGGCGTTAATCCTGTAATGCTCTATGTATCTTGCTAATTTAGAGATAGCATCTGCTCCGATTCCATCATCAACAAGAAAGAATGCTTTTTTATTTCCTATCTGCTCTCTAAGAAGAGTGTTGTCTCTGCCAAAAACATCAGAATACATTGCAACAGGATAACTTTCGTCTGGTTTTACATGGACGTTAAAAATGTATTCATTGTTGATTTTATCTGCCTCCGTTTAGTATCGGCCTGAAATATTCTACCCCTTCAGGCGTTATTGAGTAAGCATTTGGATTGTAAAACCTCGAATCAAGATTTCTTGGAATGATATGCCCAGTGGAATCTGTCAAGAGAACTTCGTCAACAGGCATTGTTCTTACTCTCAGGCCTTCATCGTTTCTGTAAACTACTGCTACTTCACCACTTCTTTTTTTGCTAATTGCAGATACAGCTTCCCTTCCAAGCAGAATTCCAATTCTTCTGTCAACATCTGAAGGAGAGCCAGACCTGTATAAATAACCAGGATTAACAGAATTAGAATTTTTTATTCCTAATTCCTTTTTTACCCTTTCAGCGAGAATTTCTGCCACTCCGCCTAATTTTTTATGGCCGAATGTGTCCATATCCGATTCATCCTGGGCAATTGGGTTGTCACTTCCTGCGTATTTTACGCCTTCTGCAACAACTACAATTGCATTTTGCTGGCGTTTGTACCTATCAGCTAAAACTCCCTTAAATCTTTCAAAATCCAATGGAACCTCTGGAACCAAAATAAAATCCGGTCCGCCTAAATATGCGCTTAAGGCAAGCCAGCCAGGGGTTCTTCCCATTGTTTCCAAGAAAATAACCCTTTCGTGAGAATAAGCTGTTGTTCTTAATTCAGCTGCATACTGAGCTGCTTTTCTTGCTGCAGTTGCAAAGCCTGAAGTGAAATAATTTATTATTTGAGCATAATCCATTGCTCCCTGAGGAGCATTTCTTCCTGCATCATTATCTATTGTTTTTGTTACAAAACATATTGGGATGTTTAATAAATATCCAAGATTTTTTCCAACTGTTAATGTATCATCACCGCCAATAGCAATCAAAGCATCAAATTCTTCTTCAATATTCCTGACTGCCTGCTCTAAACTTTCATCTTTAAGCCTTGTCCTGGATGTTTTTAATAAAGTGCCTCCTGCATTAGGATTTATTTTTCTTGGGTTCAGTTCTTGATAACAAACAGGGTTAAGAACACCATCCCATCCTTTTAGCGCGCCAACTAATGTATGGCCAAGCTCTTCTGCCCTTAATGCAGCCCCATATATAACTGCATTTAAGGAAGGTGTGTCTCCGCCGCCTGTTAAGATGCCGATTTTCATTGTCCTAAGGCAAGGATACTACACACGTTAGTGTGTAGAGGAATTGCCTTGCTTTCTCCGTAAAGTTTTTCTACCATTTTTGATTATAAGAGGGTGCGCAACGAAATTTGGCGTACGCACCCAATTTTTTTACCTTTGATTTAGCGTGAGCTTTGAAATTTTCGTTGCGCGGAGGCGAACGAAAATGGAATTTGTTAAAGTCGAGTTAAGGCATGACAACCACAAGGTTGGCATAAATTTCTGGCACATGAATTGGCAAACAAAATACCGCTACAATATGTTTGCTAAGTTCAAGTACAAAAACCTTTGCGAAGCTTCGGTTCGCAAAGCAGCTAAAAGGCATAACATTAAGATTCATATTCTTCGCGTTATGCCTGATCATTTGCATACCTTAGTGACATTGCCAAAAGGCATGAGTGATGTAAAGGCTATGCAGCTTCTTAAAGGCTGCTCATCCCATACATTCTTCAAAAACCACTCTAAAGCCCGTTTGAGATATCCCCGAGGACATCTTTGGAGCAGAGGCGGTTCTGCTGTCACAGTAGGTTACAACCAAATTTCTGACACTGTGAAATATATTTTGGAACAGGCACAGCATCATGCTGTTGCTTGTTAGGGGAAGCTCAGCTCCCCTCACTGGATACTTGGGACTTTAGTCCCAAGAGGAGGTCATTTTAATATATTAGGGCGCATGAAAATAGCTGCGCTCTTTGGTTTTCATCTTTTATATGGGTGTTAAAGTCTCGCATTGCTATCATATTGTTTATCCCATTCGTTGCTGGGAAATCTGTTATCCTTAGCTGTGAGGAATCCTTTATATATTCAAGCTGAACTTTTGCTTGATAATGTGCATTGGCACAGTTGGCATTGTCTATTCCGTAATAGTCCGATAGCCTAGTTGATCTTGCTAAATAGATTTGTGTAAGTAAGTTTAATTTTGTAAAAGCCTTTTTCATGACACAGTCATACATCTCTTTGTCTGCAGCAAATATCGCTCCATAGAGGCTTTCTTTTTTTAAGTAGAAGGTTTCTGTTCTTTGATCCCAAAAATCCCCCTTTTTTTGCAGAAATTTTATTGTGCCTGTACTAGGGAGCACATTTTCATTGTTAATACCTACAATTTGTATTCCGGTTATGTCTTTGTCTTGCATTTTGCCTAGGTTTGTTAGGCCGTTGTTGTTAATATCACCCAAGAAAATGAACTTAACCTTATAGTTGTTCTTGTCCTTTAAATCTCCAAGTTCGTTTGGGTGTACCAGCTCTTTATTCATTTCCTCTGGCAATTCATCAAATATAACTTTTCCTAGGTTTTTAGAATTATTTACAATTATATACCTCAATTCAGGGTCCGTTATGTAGAGGAAATTAGTAACTCTATACGGCATGTTCCAGTCTAAAGCCCAGGTTATCACTTTTTTTCCTTTTAGCAAATCAGGCGCAAAGATAACATTGCCTTTTGTTTGCTTGGGTGAGGAGCCTATAAAATATTTGTCGCATTCAAAATTAATGTCAACCTTTGGCATCTCAATAATGTTTACGGTATTTGTTGAGACTTGAGCTCCGGTTAAGATAGAGTCAAGATTTGTGATTATTGTTCCAGATGTTCTGACTTCTGAGAATTCCCTTTGTTTGTTTACTATATTTATGAAAAATACAAATATAATTGCCCCTGCTATCAGTACAAAGATCCAATTAAATTGAAGCTCTATTATACCTCTCTTTTTAGAAATTCCAAGGGAATTTCTAAACCGACAAAAACCTTTGGTTTTTGTAGTTTTCATTATAGTATATTTAATAGTTGCATTATAAATATTTATTGTTTTATTATATTTGAAATCGTAATACCCATGACTAAAGTTGTGAGATGTAGCGATTTCTAATATCCTAAAAATCGTCGGTCAAACTCTTGACTTTTAGTTAGGGGTAACCGACGGTTTTTTTGATTTCTACAATTATTTTTCTGTTAGAACGTGGACCGTCAAATTCGCAGAATAATATGCCCTGCCATGTCCCTAATTGAAGTTGGCTGCCTTTGATTATTATGGTTAAGGATGAACCCATCAATGATGACTTAATGTGCGCAGGAGAATTACCTTCTGAATGAGAGTAATTGTTTTTATCGAAGATTTCTAAAGCCTTTAGTATATCTTCTTTAACATCAGGATCTGCGTTTTCATTTATTGTTAGCCCTGCTGTTGTGTGTTGAGTTTGAAGTATTGCTATTCCTTCTTTTGTTTTAGAATTTGTGACTATTTCTTGGACTTTATCTGTGATGTCTATTAGTTCTTCTTTTTTAGATGTTGAAAGGGTTATTGTTGGCATTTAGTCTTGTTTGTTTTTATTGCTATATAAAATTTTTGGATTGTAAGGTTAAAGTTCTTCCCCTCTGTCTTTTGCAGCCATTTCAGCCCAGAGTGAAGCAAAAATCGAATCTGCACCCATCTTACACATTTTTTCAGCATCCTCTTCTATTTTTTTTGCTACTTTTTCTCTTTTCCCTTCAGCGATTTCAACTTTTTTTCTTCGGATTTCTTCAAATCGTTTTAAATATTCTGTTTGCAGTTTCTTTACTGTATCATCCATATTTGGAAATTCACTTAAGATTTTGCCTATAGCTTTGTCTGTTAGGGTTTTAATTACGTGTCTATGTCTATTGTAATCTTCTCTGAAACCTCTAACAGGCGCACTACCTTCATAACCTAATGCATGAACAAATTTCTTTAGTTCACCATTTTGCGGCAGATCCTTGTTATTTCTACCATAATAAAAGTCTAGCCTTATTCTTAAGTTAATAAGATAAAAATAAGAGCCTTTGAGCTGTTTTTTTTCTCTTGAAGTTAATGCTAAACTATCTATACCCCTCAATATATTTCTCTCAGCAACACCGTTAGCAGAATTGTTCATCCATATTGCATCGTTTATATCCCTTAAGCCACCAGCTGAATATTTCACATTATAGTTTTTTTTGGAATATTCTTTTCTTCTGTTAAGCCTTCTTGCATAGCTCCATGCTAAATCTTCTTCAAGAAAAGCAGGATTTCTATATTGTTCACTACAAATGTCAATTACTCTTTTGCCCAGATCTTCGTTACCTGCAGCTAAAATTAGAGAAGAACTTGCAGTTCTTACCATTTGAACATTGGATTTACCAATTCTTTTTTGAAATGTTTCTAAATCGGTTACTAAATCTCCTACTTTTTGGCTATCGGACTCTACTAGCAAGCTTTGAAAATCAGTGTCAAAATTATGGCCTATTTCGTCGGCTATCTCCATAATAAGGCTAAAAAGATTATTAAAATATTCCCTATTTGAAATTGAGCCTTCAATCCCCCCTTCTGTTTTACCTTCTTTTTCATATACTGCCATACCATCATAATCAAATGAAGGGAATTCTCTTCTAGCATTTGCCCCTCCAAGCAATAAACAAAAGGGGGAACTTGGTTTTCCATACAATCTTTGATGGTGTTTGCTGGCTATTGAATGGATTGTATCAATAACAGCATTGCTTATGTTTGACATTTCACCATAAATCAGTTCCATATCTTCAAAAGAGAAGTCTGCTCCTTTGGTTGGTTGCCTACGTTCTGTATCAGTGAATGTTCCCCTTATTGGGGCAATGTATAATGAGCCAAGCCTAATTAACTGCAACATGGAGTAATTTTTTATGGCTTCTACTTGTAAGTCTAGTATAATCTCAGATTCTTTAACTAATTCTTCTTTTGAGAGGGCTTTTCTATCTCTTTCCCACATCAAATGCTCACCAGAATACCTTAGGTATATCTCTGCACCTAAAACAAGGTCACCTAATTCTGTTCTTTGACTTCGATAATCTTTTCTACCAGGTTTTAAATGAGACAATATATTGGATGATTGCGGTTGGTGCGCTAATAGGGACAAATATAATTTTGCAAGGAATGGAGCATATTCTAAAAGCAGTTGTGAAGTTGCTTCTGTTTGAAAATTAATCAGGGCTTCTACTGCTCCTGGATTTTGGCTTGCTACCCTGTATAAATCCAATTTGTTCTTAATTTTTTCTTTTGCTTCAGTTCTTTTTGCAGAACGAGCATTTGCTTCATCAAAATATCTACCAACTAAAACCATTCTTTCTAAAGCGTCTACAATCATATCATACCTTTTTGTAGCAACTTCTTCTGGCTTTAGAACGTGTGCAGAGCCCCTTAGTTCACTTTGAATAGCTTTATCAGCTTCAGAAATGAGTGCAGGTAAGTACTTTGTTACAAAGCAATTACCAGAATTACAATTTCTTTCTAAGGAATGCCTATAGATAGAATTGGGCATATCTGGGGTTGATCCAATTAACTCATTTAATACCCCCTCTAATCTTTTTTCGTATCTAAGGCCTGTTAATTTTGCAACTACTTCCATTCGTTCCCTATGGAATTCATCATTTTTCCTATAGTGGGGGCACGAAAAACTATTTTTGCTCATTTCACTACTAGTTAATAACGTCAGATATATAAACTTTTTGCTTCTATTTTAGAATATAGTAACAAGAAAACTTTTATCCTTCCTTTTTTGGGATTGAATTTATTAGTGCCTTATACTCTGGAGAATTTATTGTTCTTTCAGGATTCCTTTCATATTTTATATATATGCCTACAACCTTTTTTAAGGCTTCTTCTGTTGATGGTACGTCATTAAAAGGGCCAACCTCTGGCAAATCCGTATCAGCTATGTAACCGTAGAAACCGACACCTTGCTCTACTCTCGCATCCAAATCTAATCCTTCAAACATTGCTATCCTTCTTCCTTTTATAGTTCCATCTGGCATAGTTTTTTAGTAAATTTCACGACTATTTAAAGCTTTCTATTCTTTAACTACTATGTAGTGATATTGGAGTATATAATTTATATAAAAATAAATTATTTTATTATAGTTTCTAATCAATTCAAACCAACAGAAAAAATCTTCAATTTTTTCCTAAGTTTGAATATATCTATAACTTCAATTCAATTCAAACCAACGAAAAAATACTAATTTTTCCTAGTTTCGAATTAGAGATGACTTTAAGCTAATTCGAAACTATAGCAAACTATTTATAAAGGATTGTATAACTTTAATCAATATGGCAAGAGACAAATTTTTACTAGTAAGCTTGAAGGAGAATAAGGCAAAGGAGTTAGCACAGATTATATCTAATGAAAGCTGCAGGAAGATACTTGATTACCTTGCTGAGAACAATGATGCTACTGAGAGTGAGCTGGCTGAAAAGCTGGGAATACCTATATCTACTGTGCATTACAACCTTAAGCATCTTGTTAAAGGTGGTTTAGTAACAGCTGAAGAATTTCATTATTCTGAGAAAGGGAGAGAGGTAGATCATTATAAGCTGGCTAATAAGTATATTATTATTGCTCCGAAGAGTACATACGGAATTAAAGAGAAATTGAAATCTATTCTGCCTGTTGCTTTATTAGGTTTAATAGGGGCAGGTTTTATACACGCTTATACAAAATATTTTAAGCCTGTAGCTACTTTTGGGGCTATGAAAGCAGCGCCTGCTGTTATGGAAGAGGCTGCAAGAGAAACACCTTTGGCAGATCAGGTTATGCAGAAAGCAGCAGAAACTGGTGCAAATGCTGTTATGGAGAAAGCTCCTGAAACTGTTGCAACTGCCGTACAATCTGCTCCGAATTATGCTTTGTGGTTTTTGTTCGGATGTTTGTTTGTTATTGTTTTAATAGTTATTTTTGATTTGATTAGGGCTAAGAAAGAAAAGTAGGTGATAATATGAAGAGGATAGTTACATTTTTGATTATTTCTTTAATATTAGTTATTGGCTGTGATAAAACAAAAGAGGAAGCTCCAATAATGGGGGAAAGAGAGTGTACAACAGATAATGATTGTGTAACTGGTGGCTGTTCAGGAACAATCTGCCAGAGCAAATATGCAGAGCCAATATTTACAACATGTGAATATAGAGCAGAGTATGCTTGTTATAGGGAGATAAATTGCGGGTGTATAAATGGGAAGTGTGTTTGGGAAAAGACAGCGGCATTTGATGCATGTGTTGAAAAAGCAGGAGAATCTTATGTAGGGCCTGTTGTCTAATTAGCCTTCTTAGGCTCTGTAGAGCCAAAATTTTATTTCTTAGTTTTAATCTGAATTGAAACTTACTTTTTGGTATTTATATGGGGCTATCTTTCTGATAAGATACGTGTAAAACACGTGGAGGATGTAAAATGAAGGTAATTAGTTTGTTAATGGCTTTGTTGGTTATAATGTCAATATTGCCAATAGTAAGCGCAGATGATGTGGGTTGTGTTCAGAACCAGGATGTAGGTTGTGTGCAGTATCAGCCAAGGATAGATGTTGTGTTTGTTATAGATTCAACTGGCTCAATGGCTGATGAGATAAGAACGGTTCAGACACATTTGACAAAGATAATAAAAGAAGTTGAAAATGGGCAGCCTAGGCCTTATTTAAGGGTAGGTTTAGTCACTTATAGAGACCACGAGTTAGAGGAATCAGGGTATTTGTACAGAAAGTTCGATCTAACTGACAATACAAATAAGATAATGAACTTTATATGGGAGATTGAAGCATCTGGCGGAGGAGATTTGCCTGAGGCAGTAGCAGATGGCTTAGATGTAGCTATTAACCAAATGGATTGGGGTTATACTGTTTACAATCAGAACCAGGCTATAAGCTATCCAGAAACAAAAAGGATAATCTTCCTGATAGGAGATGCTGCACCGCATGGAGAAGGAAGCACAGACAGAAGTTATGCACAAGGATGTCCTGATGGGCATAGCCATAAGCAGAACATAGAAGATGCAAGAAACAAAGGCATTGTTATTTACACTGCTAGCGGTTCAGGTATAGATTCTGTTGGAGTAAATATATTTAGGCAAATTGCATCTTTAACAGGAGGAAGCTATACCCAGCTTAGTTATATGAGGCAGGATGTGGAGCAATATTATAGGGATGAAGGCTTTGCAGAAGAACAAGTAAAAACCTATGCCACTGAAGCTAAGAAAAGCCCTGATTACGATAAAAAGACAAATAGCATATTGACAAATACCTTAGGGGTATTTGCAAAAGCAAGTATGCAGGCAGAGGCGATGGATATGGGTGTTGAGTATGATGAACCAGTTGACGATAACCCAGATGATTGGATTGATGTAACAGACATAACTGGTGATAGTGTTGTAGAGATTGAAGATGAGGAAGAGGCTCCAAAAGTTGACTTGTATGGATTCTTTAAGGGAATCTTTGATAAGCTGGTTTTTTGGAGATAAGCATAGGTTTAAATATACTTTTTCTTTTTTCTTTTATTTATGAAAGTAATAATAGTTACAGGTTCAGTGGGAGCAGGGAAAACTACATTAAGCAAGAAACTAGCTAAGAAATTGAGTTTTGAGTATATTGATGTGAATAAAATAATCAAGGAGTATAATCTTTCTGAAAGTTATGATAAGAAAAGGAAATGTAACATTGTAGATGTTAATAAGCTGAATAAATCACTAATTGATAAGATTAAGATTTGTAAAAAGGATTTTGGAAAAGGAGTGATTATCGATAGTCATTTGAGCCATTATTTGCCAAGGAAATATGTTGACTTTTGTATTGTTGCAAAATGTAATTTGAAAATTTTAGAGAAAAGGTTGAAAAAAAGGAGATATAATGCAAACAAAATAAAAGAAAATATTGAATGTGAGGTATTTGATATATGCTTAAATGAAGCAAAAGGGGCAAAACATAAGATTTTAGTTATAGATACTACAAAAGGTATAAATATAAGTGAAATCTCCAAAAAGGTAAAATGAATCCGCAAGCTGAAGAGTTAAACGAAGTAATCAAAAAGAATAATGCAAATGTCTATGAACTGCTTTCTGAAAAAGGAAAAGCCATATTCTTTCCCTCAAAAGGGATTTTAGCCCAGGCAGCAGATGCAAAAGGCAAGAAGATTAATGCTACGATAGGAATAGCTTTAGAAGATGATGGAAGCCCTATGAGGCTTAAGCCCATAGCTAAGAAAATAAAGTTAGATCCTAAGGAAGTTTTTCCTTATGCTCCAAGTTTTGGAAAGCCGGAGTTAAGGGAAAAATGGAAAGAGATGATTTATCAAAAAAATCCTTCTTTAGAGGGAAAAGAAATAAGTTTACCAATTACAACAAATGCTTTGACACATGGCTTAAGCATGATCGGCTATTTGTTTATGGATTCTGGTGATAAGGTAGTTTTACCTGACTTATTTTGGGGAAATTATAGGTTGATATTAATCAATGCTTATGGCGCTGAGTTTGATACTTTTGAAACTTTTAAAAGTAATGCATTTAATGTTGATGGATTGAGAGAGAAATTAAGCGGGGAAGTAGGAAAGAAGATTGTTTTATTGAACTTCCCTAATAACCCAACAGGCTATACCCCTAATGAAAATGAAGTAAATGAGATCAAAGAAATAATAAAAGATTCTGCTGAAAGAGGCAATAAGGTTATTGTAATAGTGGATGATGCTTATTTTGGACTAGTTTATAAAAAAAATGTTTATACCCAATCTATTTTTGTTGAGCTGGCTGATTTGCACGAAAACGTATTAGCTGTAAAACTAGATGGGGCAACAAAAGAGGATTATGTGTGGGGATTAAGAGTAGGCTTCATTACTTATGGCGTAAAAGGCGGGAATAAGGGATTATATGGTGCGTTGGAGAACAAGACAGCTGGCGCTGTTAGGGGGAATATTTCGAATGCTTCTCATTTGTCACAATCACTTGTGTATTACGCTTTTAATGAGCCAAAATATCTTACTGAGAAAAAGAAGAAATATAATATATTGAAGAAAAGGTTTAAGGAAGTGGTTAGGGTTTTGGGAGAACATAAGGAATATGGAGAAGAGTTTGTTGCATTGCCATATAATTCAGGTTATTTTATGTGCATCAGATTAAAAAATAAAGATGGTGAGCAAGTAAGGCAGGTTTTATTGAGTAAATATGATACCGGAGTAGTTGCTATTGGAAATATTTTAAGAATTGCTTTTTCTGCGGTTAATAGCGGGAGGATAGCAGAGCTTTTTGAGAATATATATAAGGCTTGTAAGGAATAAGATGGCTAAAGAAGAGAAATCTAAATTTAGAAGGAAACTGAGGTGGTTTTTAGACCATCTGATGGCTGTAATATCCATTATTTTAGTTGTTATTGTTTTTGGAGGAGCTTATTATTTTGTTATTGCCCCAAATATGGTTGCTAAACCTTTTATTCCTAATCCAGGATTACCTAAGGATGCTTTAAGCAGGATAAATGCAGGGGAAGAGGTAATCAATTCCAGCCATATTAATTATTTAATAAACGAAATAGGGGCTTATAAATTAAAAAAGTTATTCGGAACAAAAAAATATCCTATCATGGAGTTTGTTCTTACAGATATTAACCAAAGATATTATGCATATGTTAAAGATCACATACCAATTACCAAGAAAGGAAATGCTAAAGATGAGGATATTGTAATGGAAGGAAGCCAGGAAACGGTGGTTGAAATCTTAGAGGATGTAGATTTGGTTGGAGAAGTAAGAAATGCAAAAGACGATGGGAGGATTAAAGTCGATTTAGTGGCTAGCATGAAAACATTAGCTTCTAAAGGTTACCTCTCTTTGTATGATACTTTGAAATGAATCTGTTATTCTTATAACATAACTTATTTAAATGAATACAAAGTTACTCTATAAAAATGGATATTGACAAAACAATCTTAGATGAAGAAAATTTGAAGAAGCTAAAAGAGCTTAATAACCCCCGGGTTATTGAGGTAGTTGAGAAATATATTAAACTGTGCAAACCAAAAAAAGTAAGTGTCTTTACTGATTCTAAGGAAGATGTTGATTATGTTAGGGAATTGCCTATAACCAATGCTGAAGAGAAAAAGCTTAAGATGCGAGGGCATACCATACATTTTGATGGTTATTACGACCAGGGCAGGGATTTGATTAATACTTGTGTTATGGTTCCTAAGGGGGTGAAGTTAAGCAAGGCAATCAAGACTGTAGATAGGGAGGAAGCTTTGAAAGAGATATTTGAGATTTTAGATGGCATAATGGAAGGAAAGGAAATGCTTGTGTTATTCTATTCTCTTGGTCCTGTAAACTCAAAATTCTCAATTCCAGCGTTACAGATAACAGATTCTGCATATGTGGCTCATAGCGAGAATATTCTTTATAGGCAAGGGTATGGAGAATTTAAAAGGTTAAAAGAGCCTGATAAGTTTTTTCATTTTATACATTCTGCAGGAAGGCTTGATGAAAGGAAAAATTCTCTTGATATTGAGAAACGAAGGGTTTATATGGATTTAGAGGAGGAGAGGGTATTTACTGTTAACAACCAATATGCAGGAAACAGTGTTGGTTTGAAGAAGTTGGCTTTGAGATTGGCGATTTCTAAGGCTAGTAAAGAAGGGTGGTTATGTGAGCATATGTTTGTAATGGGCGCAAAACCAGAAGGAAAGAATAGGGTTACATACTTTACTGGAGCTTTTCCAACAGCTTGCGGGAAAACATCCACTGCAATGATATCTGGCCAGACAATTATTGGTGATGACATTGCTTATCTAAGGCCTGGAGAGGATGGGATGGCAAGAGCTGTTAATGTAGAACAAGGGATTTTTGGGATTATAGCAGATATAAATTCTAAAGACGATCCTGTGATTTATGAATCTTTAACTACGCCGAGAGAGCTTATTTTTTCGAATGTTCTTGTTAAAGATAATATGCCTTATTGGTTAGGTATGGGGAAAGAACTGCCTAAAGAGGGTTATAATTATTTTGGTGAATGGACTGAAGAAAAGAGGGATAAGGAAGGGAAAGGTGTTTTGGCTGCGCACAAGAATGCTAGGTATACTATCAGGATAAGTGAGTTAGAGAATGCAGATGAGAATCTAGATAATCCAGAGGGAGTGCCAGTGAGCGGGTTTATTTATGGTGGTAGAGATTCTGATACTTCTGTTCCTGTATTGCAGACATTAGGCTGGGTTCATGGGGTATTTGTTGGGGCTGCGCTTGAATCTGAGACAACAACAGGAACAACAGACAAAGCAGGCGTTAAGAAACATAATCCTATGTCTAATATAGAGTTTTTGACTGTTCCCTTAGGGGTTTATATTAAAAGCCATTTGAAGTTTGGAGAAGATCTAGATAAGCCCCCATTGATATTTGCTACTAATTATTTCTTAAAGGAAAATGATAGGTTCTTGAATGAGAAAACCGATAAGAAGGTATGGCTCATATGGATGGATGGGAGGGTGCATGATGAGTACGAGGCTATTGAAACACCAATTGGGCTTATTCCAAAATATGAGGATTTGAAAGGTTTGTTTAGAGAGATTTTTTCAAAAGAGTATACTAAGGAAGATTATGAAAAACAATTTTCTATAAGGTTAAAAGGTTTGTTGGAGAAGCTTGAAAGAATAGAGGCTGTATTTAAAGAGGAACACGAAATTCCAGAAGTTTTCTTTACTCACCTTAACCAGCAAAGAGAAAGGTTAAAAGAAGCTAAGTCTAATTTTGGCAAAGATGTTATAAGTCCTTTTGATTTTGAGGGTTAGATTTATATATGCAGCTTATTTTTTCTATCTTATGAAGACTAATCTGACATCATTAGAAATACATTACCTGGTTAAGGAGCTTGGGTTTTTGGTAGATGGCAAAGTAGACAATATCTATAATCCAAAAAAAGAGGAGTTTGTTTTGCAATTTCATGTTCCTAGTAAAGGAAAACAGATTTTGAGGATTATTTCCGGAAAATTATTTTATTTAGCTTCCATAAAAGAGCTTGCTGAAGAGCCATCTCAATTCTGTATGTTTTTGAGAAAGCATTTAGGTAATGCAAAGTTAAGGTCGATTAAGCAGATAGAATCTGAAAGGATTATTGAATTTATGTTTGAAAAAGAAGAAAAGAAAAAGCTTATTGTTGAGTTTTTTGGCAAGGGGAACATTCTCCTATGCGACAAAGATAACATCATACTATCTGCTTTGGTTTACCATAAGTGGAGGGATAGAGATATAAGGGCTAAGCTTAAGTATGATTATCCAAAGATGGATTACAATTTTCTAAAATTGGAATTAGGAGATTTAAAGGACTTGTTTAATAAATCTGAAAAAAGTTTAGTTAAGTGTTTGGCTGCTGAATTGGGTTTAGGCGGCACTTACTCTGAAGAAGTTTGTTTGTTAAATGGCATTGATAAGAATATTAATCCTGATAAATTAGGGGAAAAGGAGATTAAGGGTGTTCTAAAGTCAGTAAATGATATGGCAGACAATAAGACAAATCCCATGATTATCTATGAAAATGAAGAAGCTAAAGATGTTGTTCCATTTGAACTTAAAATATATAATAATCTGAAGAAAAAAGAAGTTAAGAATTATAACGAAGCTTTTGATTATTATTTTCTGAATCATTTTAAGGAAGAAAAGCCCAAAACAAAGAAAGAGATGGAGATTGAGAAATTGATTAGGAGGTTAGAGCAACAAAGGAAGGCTATTGAAGGGCTTGAGAAGCAGGAAGCTGAAGAAAGAAAAAAAGCAGATTTGATTTATCAGAACTATAGCTTAATTGGGGAAATTCTTAAAGAATTGAAAAAGGCTACAACAAAATATAGCTGGAAAGATATAGAGGTTAGGCTTAAAGGGCATAAGGTTATAAAGTCAGTTAATCCTAAGGAAAAGGAAATAGAGATTGAAGTTTAGAAAAGTTTATATAAATGATGTTCTAAAGTTTTAGTATGCCAGTAAACTTCCATAAAGATATGGATAAATATATAACCAGTAAGAGAAGAAGAAAGCTTTTTTCTAATTTTAAGTCAAAGCTTATGAACAAAAAGGCATCTGTTGCCTATAAAGCTCAAACAAAAATTGCAGGCTTAAGCGGCAAATTAACCTCTAAATTGGAGGAGATGAAGAAAAAGAAAGCACAGCCTAAGGTTGAGATAAAACAGGAGCATATTGATAGGTTAGTTTTAGAACGAGGTATAAACAGGGATTCGAATGATGTTAAAAAACCAGTAAAAGAAAGGGAAGATGATGGCTGGAAAGAAGTTAAGTTAGAGGATTTAGAAGGGGAGAAAGAAGAATTAAGCAGTTTAGAAGAGGAGAGAAAAAATCTTAAGGAGTCTCTTTCTAAGATAGAAAAGAAAGAAGAGTATGAAAAGGAAAAATTAGCTGAGCTTAGCGAGCAGAGCAAAAAAAGAGAAATGGAAGAAACCGAAGAAGAGAAGGTTAAGAGGCTAGAGCTAGAAGAAGAGATTAATGTTTTGAAAGAAAGGCAAAGAATTGAGGAAGATAGGCTATCAGAGTTGAAGACTGCAAGGAGAAAAGAGCAGATGGATGCTTTACGTGGAAAAGTTATGGATATCCTGTTTAAGAAAAAACCCAGGGTTAAAAAGGATATGTCAGAAGAAGTTAGGGATGAGATTCGAATAGAAGCAAGGGTAAAAGAGAGCAGTAACCACAAGGTTGAGAAAGAAGATATTAAAAAATTGCCCCAAAAAGATGCAATAGAAAACAAAAAAGAAGAACCTAAACAGGAAGCAGATGCTGAAAAAAAGAAAGCGCTGCCAAAGAAATCATTTTTCTCTAGTTTTATACAAATAAAAACAACCGCACAGATGGCGAAAGAGGCAGAGGAAAAATTAAAACGAGAAGAAGAGAGGGCATTAAAGGACCAGTTGGAGATAAAAAAAATGTTTCAGGAGGAGATTGGGGAAGTGGTGACTAATGCTTCTTCTGAACAAAATGTTAATGTAATGGCTACTCTATTTACAGGAGAAAAAAGAACCAATATATCTGAAGGGGAACAGGGTACAAACCTCTCTACTTTATTTCCAGAAGAAGCCCAAGAAGTGCAAAATGAAGTACATACTTCTCATGATACTATAGATCTTGATCAGGGGTATAAAATAAGAGTGGTTAGAAATCAGTAAGCTTTTTAAATACACATTTATTCCCTAATAGCTAGACGGCCATAGGGGCTTGGTTCTACCCGATCCCATATTCCCGATTCAATGGAATTTGGAAGGGAAGTTCGAACTCGGAAGTCAAGCAAGCCTCCGTTCCTGGGAGTACTGCATTGCGTGGGAAACTAGGAAAGCTGTCACCTTTTTTAACTAATTTCTCTTAATCTTTTAGAAAGATAGATAAAGATCCAGTCCTACTTTTTATTCTAATTGAGCAAGGATACTACACACATTTGTGTGTAGGGGAATTGCGTAACACGAACCTTGCTTTCCTCCGTAAAGTTTTTCTACCATTTTGATTATAAAATGAGTGCGCAACGAAAATTGGCG
>Ga0268276_1001696_pt1 | contig 20715 bp, 17 predicted proteins | sample saktaG_4_FD_190145 | JGI IMG/M metagenome (GOLD analysis project Ga0268276, IMG submission 190145) | Saline water microbial communities from Sakinaw Lake, British Columbia, Canada - sak_2010_1_5_45m | ecosystem: Environmental > Aquatic > Non-marine Saline and Alkaline > Saline ... | reverse complement strand
AAAGAAGTTCCTTATTATACAAACTCGAGCCAGTTGCCGGTTGGCTTTACAGATGATATTTTTCAGGCGCTTGAACTGCAAAACGATCTTCAGGCAAAATATACGGGCGGAACAGTTCTGCATATATTTTTGGGCGAAAAAATTTCTGACTCTTCGACTGCAAAAGAATTGGTTAAAAAAATATTTGAAAATTATAGTTTGCCATACATAACTTTGACGCCAACATTTTCAATTTGTCCAACGCATGGTTATATTTCTGGTGAACACTTTGAGTGCCCTCAGTGCACGATAAAACAGCCATGCGAAGTTTATTCAAGAGTTGTAGGATATATAAGGCCCGTCCAGCAATGGCACAAAGGAAAGCAGGAAGAATATAGGGAAAGAAAGGAGTTTGTCCAGCCAGCCGAACTGATGAAAGAAGTTTTGGAAAAAGTATCCGCCTCCGCCGTGGGTTCTGGTGTAACAGAAGAGGAAAAGACAACAGCATAAATAGAAAAATCCCCTGTTCGCAGGGGATTTTTTTTGTTAGTATAAGTTTATGATTATCGCAGGATTACAAAAAACCACATTAATAGATTACCCGAAAAAAATTGCCTGTGTAGTTTTTTTAGCAGGATGCAATTTTAGATGTCCGTGGTGCTATTCTTCTGAATTAGTTCTACCAGAAAAAATTATGAAACAGCCCAGATTTTCAGAAGAAGAATTTTTTGGGTTTTTGAGGACAAGGCAGGGTTTGTTGGACGGAGTGGTGATTTGCGGCGGAGAGCCAACAATAAATAAAGATTTGCCCCAATTTATCCAAAAAATTAAAAATTTAGGGTTTTTGGTTAAGCTGGACACAAACGGTTCAAATCCTGCAATGCTAAAAGATTTGGTGGATACAAAACTGATTGATTATGTGGCGATGGATATTAAGATTGCACCAGAAAATTTTGTTTATCAAAATCTCATGACAGAGGGAATAACAATGGATAAAATAAAAGAAAGCGTAGAGTTTTTAAAAAGAGGTAATTTAGATTTTGAGTTTAGAACAACGGTTGTAGATACTGTCCATAAAAAGGAAGATTTTTTAGAAATTGCAAAATGGATTGGTGGGCCCATAGGGCACCCCGATGTAAAATATTATTTACAGGCTTTTGTAGCTCAAAAAACAATAGATCCTGAGTTTGAGAAAGTAAAACCACCGTCAAAACAATTTTTAGAGGAAATCGTAAAAGAAATCTCTCCCTATTTTAAACTTTGCGAAGCTCGATGAGTCCGTCCAAAATACTATTTTTTCTTTGTATAGCGTTTGTTATAGGAATATTTTTTGAATCTGTTGTTGAGCTCCCCCAGATTTTTGTTCTGGGCTTTTTATTGTCGGCTATTTTTATAATTTTAAGTTCTCTATTTTTTAGTAAAAATAATCTCACTATTGTTGGGTTTTGTATTATTTTTTTAATATTGGGAATTTTGCGGATGCAAATATCCGAATTTAATATCGCCAGCGACAAACTAAGCAAGTTGAACGGGGCAGGGGAAACTACTTTTGTCGGTGTGGTTTCTAATGAACCGGATGTTAGAGATTCTTCCCAAAAACTGAATGTTAAGGTTGGCGACAGTATTGTCTTAGTAACAACAAACAAATATCCGGAATATAGATATTTAGATGAAATAAAAATTACGGGAAAATTAGAAACTCCGATGGAGACAGAAGACTTTAGCTATAAAAATTATTTATTAAAAGATCATATCTATTCTGTAATGGGGTTTCCTAAAATTTCCGCCATAGTCGGACCCGCCGGGGTACCCCCTGGGTCCGGGGAATTAATCTCACAAAGCCACAAATACAATATTTTTTCTTATTTGTACGAGAAAATATTGTATATAAAACAAAAAATGAGGCATAGCATACAAAATAATTTTTTGCCTCCACAGAGGTCTGTTTTACAGGCGATTATTTTGGGAGACAAAAGCGCGGTTTCGCAGGATGTAAAAGACGGATTTAAAAACGTTGGATTAAGCCACGTTGTGGCTGTTTCAGGAATGCACATTGTAATTTTGAGTTCTATTATAATGTCTTTTTTGTTATTTTTGGGGTTGTGGCGCCAGCAGGCGTTTTACGGAACCGTAACTTTTATATGTTTATACGTTCTATTAGTGGGTCTACCTTCGTCGGCCGTAAGGGCGGGAATTATGGGAATAATTTATTTATCCGGGCAGGCGCTGGGCCGGCAGGCGACCAGTTCACGGATTATTATTTTGGCTGGCACTTTAATGCTTTTGCAAAATCCTTTGCTTTTGTTTTATGATGTGGGCTTCCAGCTTTCGTTTTTGGCTGTTTTGGGTTTGATTTACTTTGAGCCGATTTTGAGGGTTTTTATCAAGTTTTTATTCGGCAGGTTTTTTAATTTAAAAATAGAACAGAAATATGAGAGCGTGCTTATGATTCTGACCGCCACGGTGTCAGCCCAGGTTTTCACTTTGCCGATTATAGCTTATAATTTTGGAAATATTTCTTTCGTTTCTCCCTTAACAAATATATTGGCAGTCCCGGCTGTTTATTACATTATGTTTTTCGGATTTCTGTCTTCTTTGGCGGGAATGTTTTTGGCGCCAATAGGATGGCTTATTTCGTTGCCGTGTTATTTTTTGATGTCTTATTTTTTATGGGTGGCAAATATCTTTAATCGGCCGTGGGCACACAAAATTGTTTCAAATGTTTCATGGGTTTGGGTCGCCTTTGTTTATCTGGCTATAAGTTCTGCGGTCAGGGTTTTTAGTAAAAAATTTATCGATCAAGCATATTAGTATGATTTTTATGTCTTTAAATCTATCTTACAAAAAGGTATAATATCTTAATGAAAGAAAAAATATCGGTAGGAAAAAATAAAGCGTGGATTGTGGCCGCAGACATGGGTTATGGCCACCAAAGGACCGCTTATCCTCTTAGAGATATTGCTTTTGGCGGAAAGGTAATTTGTGCTAATAGCTATCAGGGTATTCCGGTAAAAGACAGGAAGTTTTGGCAAAAAACGCGCTCGGTATATGAATTTGTTTCAAGACTTAAAAAAGTCCCATTTTTAGGAGATTTTGCTTTTTCAATTTTAGATAGGTTTCAGAAAATTTTAACATATTATCCCAAAAGGGACTTGTCATGGCCCGGCATTGCTTTAAAAAATATTTTTTATTTTATTGAAAAAGGTTGGGGGAGGGACTTGATAGAAAGATTTAAAAAAAATCCTTTGCCGTTAGTTTCCACTTTTTTCACACCAGCCTTTATGGGAGAATCTTTTGGTTATCCGGGCGACATCTATTGCGTTATATGTGACGCTGATATTTCTAGGGCGTGGGCGCCGTTATATCCTAAAAAAAGTAAGATTAGATATTTTACCCCTAATACGTGGACGCGAGACAGACTAAAACTTTATGGAGTAAATCCTGAGCAAATTTTTTTAACAGGATACCCCCTGCCCAAAGAAAACCTTGGAGAGAATTTAGAAATTTTAAAGGAAGATATGAGGTACCGGCTTATAAACTTAGATCCTCATAAAAAATATAGGAAACTATACGAACCATTAATCCGGGGCACATTGGGCAAGTTGCCAGAAAAATCAGACCATCCTTTAACGATAATGTTTTCAATAGGAGGTGCCGGAGCGCAGAAGGAAATTCCATTAAATGCGATAAACAGCTTAAAAGAAAATATAAAAAATAGAAAACTAAGGTTTATTATCGCTATTGGCGTAAGAGAAGAGCTGAGGAAATATTTTGCAGAGGGCATAAAAGATTTAAAATTGGATGGTTGGGTTCACATATTATCCGGCGCAACAACAGATGAATATTTTAAAACTTTTAATGAGGCCCTAAAAGAAACAGATGTTTTGTGGACAAAACCGTCGGAACTTTCTTTTTACGCGGGTTTAGGCATTCCCATAATTATGGCTCCAACAATTGGTTCGCAGGAGGATTTTAATAAAAAATGGCTTTTGCATGTTGGAGCGGGCGTTTCGCAAGAAAATCCAAAGTATGCCGAGCAATGGTTTTATGACTCATTAAACTCCGGAGATTTAGCTGAGGTTGCCGTGCAGGGTTTTATAGAAATAGAAAAAATGGGGGCATATAATATCGAAAAAATTATTACCAATTTGAGAAAGTAAAATGAACAGGATTTTTAAAATACTAATTTTTTTTCTGGCGATAGTTCTGCTTATAGCGAGCGCTGTCTTTTGTTATTTTTTTGTCGGAAAGGCTCCCGTGGCAAAAAATATTACCTGGGGTGTTGATTTCTCCCAAATGCAGGCAGAGTCTTTAAAACTAAACTGGAAAGCGACTTATTCAGCCATAATCAATGATTTGGGCGCAAAAAATATAAAAATACACACGCAATGGGACTGGGTTGAGGGGAAAAAGGATAATTTCTATTTTGACGATATCGATTGGCAATTGGCACAGGCAAACGCCAAGGGCGTAAGTATAATATATGTTGTAGGTATGAAAAGCGGGCGTTGGCCGGAATGTCATATTCCGACATGGGCATCTTCTTTAACAAAAGACCAGGAACAGCAAGAATTATTGCAATACATAAAAACAGTTGTTTTAAGATATAAAGACAATGGCGCAATAGTAAGCTGGCAGGTGGAGAACGAGCCCCTTTTCAAGTTTGGAGAATGCCCGTCATGGTATTACGATGACGCTAATTTTTTACAAAAAGAAATCCAGCTTGTAAAATACTTAGACCCCTCAAGGCCAGTTATTGTATCTGATTCTGGAGAACAATCAGGGTGGTTTGAGGCAGCCAAAATAGCGGACGTTGTGGGAATTACAATGTACAGAGAGGTTTGGGCGCACGTATCAGACGGCTGGGGATTTTATGTAAAATCATTTTTATCGCCAGTAACTTATTGGCGGAAATCCATACTTATTCAAAAAATATTTGGCAAAAATGTAATTTGTATAGAATTGCAGGCCGAGCCTTGGGCCTCAAGAACTTTTTATGATGTTCCGCTGGCAGAACAGGCAAAAACCATGAATCCGGAAATATTTAGACGTAACATTGAGTATGCAAAAAATACGGGGCTGGACAAGTTTTATTTTTGGGGAGTAGAATGGTGGTACTGGATGAAAACAACCCAAAACCAGCCACAAATCTGGAACGAAGCCAAAAAACTATTTTCTGGTCAAGGAAGGTGATTCTGGAAATAGAAAACTCTTGACAACAAGTGTTTTTTTGTTGTATTATATATAGTATAGTGTTCTTTGTGTTGGTCAACTAAAATCGGTGAAAAATTGAGGAAAGGACGTATCATGAGCGACCGGATGATTGATTGTGGTGCGGATGAGGAAAACGCATGGATCTTTAAGAAGCATCCCGAAGTTCTCCGTGCGGCGCGTTGGCGGGTTCTTCAGAGGATAAGCATTGTCGATCTCGATGGATTGTCATCGTTGACAAGGGCAAAGGGCGAGTTTCATTTTTTCAATCAGTATGGCCGGCGAGTTGGCTCAATCAATGTCGTAAGATGGTGGAACCCCCTTACCTGGCATAAGGTTTTCTTCAAGAAGACCTTGGGCAGAGCCTTGGAACAGATGAAAGATCGGCGGGCAATTGCTTCAGCGGTGCGGGTGACGTACATCGGCTCTTGGGAGAGCCATTACAACAACCTTGGGCCATTGGGATGGGTTCGATTGTACGACGCCACCATCTTTCGTCCAGGGTTTGTGCCAATAAGGTAGTTCTTCTCGCTGGCACAGGCGGGGCTCGCATCATTCGCGAGCCTTTTTTTATTGAAGTTATAAAAAATAAGAGTATTATTAAATAATTAAAAGTATTTAAAAAAATAATATGGTTAATCCAGAAAAAGCAAACAAGGATCTAGAATCTGAGGCAGAGATTAATGATGTAGAGAAACCGCAAGAAGATTTTTTGGAGGCTCGGCCGGAAGTAGGTCCGGAAGATCGGGGCGAAATAGATAAAGAAATTAGAAGACTTAAAGAAGAGATCGAGAAACCTGATGAATCTGTCGCACCGCAAGAAATGGATATATCAGACCCGAGAATAATTGAAAAAATGAAAGGGCCGGAAGATGCGCCAAAGGAATTTGGTTTAAGGGAAAGAGCTTTAAATAGGGTTTCAGAACTTGGTTTTGTGGACAGGGGGTTACAGCGAAGAGCAGAGTGGTTTATAGAAAATTCTCATATCGAGGATTACCTTGTGCCAGGTGGTCAGTATTTAGATGTCGGCACGGGAAAGGGGCATATAGTGCAACGCATATTAGGAGACCAAGAAGAATCGGGCAATCCGTTAGTGGCTTATTATGGAATTGATGTGGCAGATAGACCTCTTAGAAAAGTTCAAGCGAGGGAGGCTAAAAGAAGAGGAGTTTCCCTGCGTGAAAATCCCAACCCCATGAATTTTTCCTTTGGTTCAGCAGACGCATTACCATTTGAGGATGGTAGCCTCGACGGAGTAAGTTATATTTTTTCCATACACCACATGAGCAAGGAGATGTTGGAAAAAGTAATGGCTGAGGGTAAAAGGGTTATCAAAAGAGATGGGAAAATTTTTATCGCTGAAGATTTAGCTGGCACAGATGAGCAAAAAAAAGTTACAGAGAGAGCGGACAAACGAATTAATTTTGAGGTTGGTGGTGAGCATAATTATAAGGGTGATCAAGAATGGGAGAAATATTTTAATGAAATAGGACTAACCGTATCTGCAAAAGAATTTTTTAAGTCTGGAGTGGTTCAACACGGGTTTTATGTGTTGGAATTAAAACCGGAAGAATAAAATTTTATGTCGTTATCATCAGAACAACCCATTGAAAGAGGCTCAAAAAGTTTAGAACCAGAGGTTGAGAGCGAATCGATTTCGGAAACAGCAGATAGCGAGGGGCAAGTAAACACTGCTCCCGAAGTGGAGACTGGTAGAACAGTAGAAGAAGTAGCAGAGAATGCAGAAGAGGGGGCAAGGCTTCGAGAAGAAGTTGAAAGGGCTTTTGCGGTAGAACGTCCAGTGGGAGTAGAACAAAAAACCGTTAAAGCAAGAGAAAAAGATAAGAAAAAATATCAGGACGAAAATCTCCCAAAATATCTTCGGAAGGAGCCGGGTTTTATTTCCCGGGCGATGACAGAATTTTTGGTAAAGAATTCAAAATTTGAAACAGAAGGGAAAGAGAATTTACCGGGAAAAGGGCCGTTTATTGTAATCTGCAATCATTTTGGCAACGGAGACACCGAGGCGATTATGAAAACTTTTAAGGATTTTGATTTACATTTTGCCGTTGGCAAGGAATGGTCAGGCTGGGATGACTCTGTTGTTAAAAGATGGTTTTTTAAAAAACTCAGAATGATTCCAATTGAGGAAAGTTTGTCTAATTTGACCCCGCAAGAAAAAGAGGAGGCGCTTTCCCGACAAGATGCAAACGGAAAAAGAGTATTCAGGAGAATAATTAATAGAGAAAAAACCGGATCTTCTGGAAATGCCGATTTTGTTAGGCAATCAATTGCGGCGCTTTCGCGTGGCGATACATTGTGCGTTTTTCCGGAGGGGCCATTTCTTAATCCTCATGGCCGTATGAATATGAAAGAGAAAGAAGAAATGAAAAAAGGTTATCGCGGGATAGAATTAATTGCCCGTTGGTATAAAGAATTAACTGGCGAGCAATTGCCTATAATTCCAACGGCTTTTACAACGAATGAGGCTACAGGAGAGAAAAAACTTTCAATAGGAGAGCCACTGCTTTTAGAAGACAATGATAGCGAGCTTAACGGCACCGATTGGTGCATGGCGTACGTGGCTCAATTATTGCCAGAAGAACAAAGAGGATATTATAAAGACACGGCTTCAAAAAATGATTAGTATAATTATACCGGCGCTAAATGAGGAAAAATACTTGCCGCTGCTTTTAGAATCAATAAAAAAGCAGGGATTTTCTGATTACGAAATTATTTTGGCAGACGCGGGCTCAAAAGATAAAACCCTGGAAATTGCAAAAAAATATGGGGCAAGGGTGATTCCTGGAGGACTGCCGTCAAAAGGAAGAAACGAGGGGGCAAAAATAGCCAAGGGCGATTTATTATTTTTTTGCGATGCCGACGCTGTTTTGCCTGATAATTTTTTTAGGAAAGCCTTATCTGAATTTGAAAAGCGGAAACTTGAAATTGCCAGTTTTTGTTTAGTTCCCCTTCCTAAAAGTAAATTTTCATCCTTTCTTTTAAATATTTTTTACAACCAGCCCATTGTTCTGTTGGAGAACGCCCTACCGCATGCTGCGATGGGAATTTTAATAAAAAAAGATATTTTTGAAAAAATAGGAGGATTTGATGAAGACATTAAGCTGGCAGAAGACCATTATTTAGCCCGGCGCGCTACGAGAGTATTTAAAGCAAAATTTGGAGTTATAAAATCTACAGAGATTTTTATTTCTGACAGGAGATTTAAAACAGACGGGTGGATTTCAACGGGTATTAAATTTTTGCTTTGTGAGCTTCACTTAATTTTTTTGGGACCCGTGAAGTCGAACATATTTAATTATAAATTCAACCACTACGGCAAAGGCAAGAATGCAACCAAAAGATGATTTCTGGCGTATTTAAATTAAGGACACGGTCTCGCATTTTATTATAAAATAAAATTAATTTTTTTATTTATGCAGTATAATTTCCCAACACCAGATATAAAAGGTATCAAAAATAAAATCGTGAAAATTATAAAAAACAGAAAACTGTGGGCGGGTGCAGGCTTGGTTATAGCAGGATGCGCGGCAGGTATAGCAGTTTTTCATTATTTTCCTTCTCAAACAGATGCGTTTTTGCAATATTTTCAAATGCCGGCAACCCAGATTCCCAAAACTGCAGGACAACAGCCGACGGTAAATCAATATACGTCAAATGTTTCTTATGAACAGGCGATAATTGATGCGGCGAAAAATGTTTCGCCTTCTGTTGTGAGTATTGTTATTTCAAAAAATGTTCCTGTATATGAACAGCAGTTTATAAATCCATTCGGCGACAATAGCGGAGACAGTTCTTTTGGGGATTTATTTCCGGAATTTAATTTTCAAATTCCTCAACAAGTGCAAAACGGGACAAAATACCAGGAAGTCGGAGCCGGCTCTGGTTTTATAGTTTCAGCAGACGGTTTGGTTTTAACAAATAAACACGTTGTGTCCGATACAACGGCCGACTACGAAGTCTTTACAAACGACGGGCAAAAGTATTCTGCCAAGGTGCTGGCGATAGATCCGGTGCAGGACTTGGCTGTAATAAAAATAGAACCTCAAGAAGGAAAAACATTTAAAGCCGTGACGTTGGGAGATTCTGACGGTGTGCAGATAGGCCAGACGGCAATTGCTATTGGAAATGCGCTGGGGCAATTTTCCAACACAGTTTCTGTGGGCGTGGTTTCCGGTCTTGAAAGGACAATTTCCGCTTCTGACCAAGTTGGTTCGTTTTCGGAAACCCTGGAAAATATTATCCAGACGGATGCGGCAATTAATGCGGGAAACTCCGGCGGTCCGCTGTTAAATTTGAAGGGTGAGGTTATTGGTATTGATACGGCCATGGCTCAAGGAGCCCAAGACATTGGCTTTGCTCTTCCGATTAATATGGCAAAAAAAGACATAGAACAGGTTAAGGCAACAAATAAAATTGTTTATCCTTTTTTAGGAGTTAGGTATGTTTTGGTTGATGACAAAGTAAAACAAAAATATAGTTTGTCTGTGGATTATGGAGCATTAGTTTTAAAGGGAAATAATGGAGAAGTGGCGGTGACCCTAGACTCTGCGGCAGAAAAAGCCGGCATAAAAGAAAATGATATTATCTTAGAATTAAACGGTCAAAAAATTACCGCAACTAATTCTTTTTCGAGTATGCTTTTAAATTATAATCCCGGAGACAAAATTACTTTAAAAATCCTGCGCGATGGAAAGGAAATGGATGTGGACGTTGTTCTAGGTGAAAGACCGCAATAGCCCTTGACAGAAGGTTATGCGTAGATTATATTTACAATATAGCGATAAAACATGATCAAAAGAGATACACAATTAAATTTTCTATCAGCCAGCATTCTTGCTGTGTCTTATTATTATTCACACCTTTCCACGAGGTTAGTTTTAAGGTGCCGAAATAATAGTATGAACAATCTATAAACATTATCTACTAAATTTCGACTTTTCAAACTGGTCTCGTGTGAGACCAGTTTTTTGTTCTTTGACAAAGTCCTCGCAAGAGGCAAACTCCGGTTATGCCGGGAAAGGTTGGTGTAAGATGTTCCCACCGAAGACAGTTGGAATTATTGGCAATGTAGGGAAGATGGCCGTTAATGTTGTGGAGCCGCTTTTTGTGGAAGCGGGTTATGAGGTGATCGGATCGGATATCAAAAATCCGAGCGGTCTCAGTAGCAAAACAGTGGCTGAACGGTCGGACGTTGTTTACTTTTCAATTGCGCCAATTTGCAACGTTGCAGCGGAAATAGCTGAATTAATTCCGCACGCGAAGCATGGGGCTTTGTGGTTGCACGGAACGTCCATACAAAATCCTAGGCGTGGGCCAATTACGCAGGTTTTGCTCAGTCCGATTTTAGCAGAACGAAAAGTCGACGTCGGCTTCCTTCATTTTATGGTTGGTCCCATGGTAAAATCTTTGCGCGGACAGTCAGTAGTTTATGGATTTTGTAGACCGCCAACCAACCCGGAATGGAAGAAATGGCTGATTGAATTATTGCAACGGAAGAATCCGTTTCTTCTGGAGCGTACTCCTGAATTTCATGATGAGCTTACCGCTGGCAGCCAGGTGATTCCCCAAATAGCGGCTGTAGTAATAGGCCAGCTTTGGAGGAAGCAAAAGTTTTCCTTGTCCGAAGTTTTACGTACTGCAGGGCCACCGTGTTGGTTGCAATCTTACGGTATTCTGCGCAATCTTAGCCAAAGTGCAATTATCGCCAATATTATTGCCAACCATCCTAAAGCACAGAAGATTGTCGAGGAGGCAATCGTAATCTTGCAAACGATGAAAGAATCCTTAGTTGGCGAAGGAGAAAAGTTAATTGCCGAGATGGCTCTGGATAGCTTGAAAGCCGTTTCCGAAGACGAGTTGAATGCAATCAAGCGGTCAATTGACTGGCACGTCCGCCTTGAAGGCGATATGCGTGGCGGAGCAGTCTATTGCATTTTCCAGTCGGTCGAAAACAAGATGGGCTTACTCACGCGGGTTTTACAGATCTTTGATGAGCAAGGGCTGGATAAAACAAGTTGCATGGCTCAGGAAACGCCCGGAGGTGGCTGTACGTTCTATATCGGCGTTAAGGCTGATATAAATGGCCCGCAGGTTTCTAGAGTTTGCAGAAAAATCACTGCCGACTTGGGCGGTAATGCGTCTGTGATGCGATGACCATCATAATGACCCGCGCTTTTATGGGCGGGTTTTTTATTAGATATTTGACAGTAGTATTATAAAATGATAGAAGTAAATAATATGAGTAGCCAAACAAGAAAAATCTATACATTTTGGTTTTTTAGCCTTTTTACAAAAGGGGTCGGTTTGAGCGTTCTAAAGTGAAATAAACATAGAAACCTTAAACGAGCCCCTTTTGAACAAGGGGCTTTTGTTTTTTTGACAATAGGGAAAGGAATAGAAAATGAGTGAAAAATCAGTGGCGGAACAAAAACCAGAAGTAATGCAAATTGGGGCTGGGATGAAGGTGGCACATATGGATTATCCGGGAAGGATGGGAATAGTCGTGCCAAATAATGTTAGCGTTGGCGCCGAAGATGAGGTTATGGTTCAATTCGAAGCGAAAGGCAAGGGGCTTCCCTTGCCCCATCCTTCCAGAATGAAGATCAAGAATCTCAATCCTTTTGCGGGTAGGTGTCCAAACTGCCTCTTCTGTGATAAAAGCGGGGCTTGTATTCGCTATCGTTCTGAGGGGGAGAAACTGTTGAGTGAGCTCACAGAGGGCGGAGATTTTTCTCATAAGGCAGTTCCTCAAGCCCAATATCCTGGTTGCCGGGAAGAAACTATCTAATAGGGGAGAGTCCTTTAAACTCTCTCGTCCTCCGCGCAGAATGTCTGGCGCGGAGGCTTTTTATTTTCATATTTATCACTCTTGACTTGAGAGTGCTATTGCTTTATCATAAACTTTGAGCTAAAATAAAAATATAAAACGTATTAAATATAAAAGAACAAAGATGAACGGATCAAACTTTACAGCCTTCTATATATTTTCTTAACAGCCTTTTATATATTTTTTATAAGAAGGGTGCAGGTGAAGGGTGCAAGCAATCTTATGTATTATTATTCGGTAAACATTTTTTAATATATTTATCTATATCTATGAACGGATCAAATTTCACAAATAAAGCCCAAGACGCGCTAATGCAAGCCCAGCAATTAGCCCAGGAAAAAGGACAATCTCAAATTGATGCCCTGCATTTGCTGTATGTTTTGCTTACGCAGGAAGGCAGTATTATTACTACAATTTTACAAAAACTCGGTATAGACGGAGATTCTTTAAATAAGAAAGTTGAGTCTCAAATTGCAAAAATTCCGACAACTTTATCTCCGCAGGCATTCGGGCAGTTTTACCTTACGCAAGATATGGCAAAAGTTTTAGACAGAGCTAGGCAGGAGGCGATAAAAATGAACGATGAATTTATATCAGTTGAGCATTTATTTTTAGCGCTATTAGATACAAAATCAGGAGCCAAAGATATTTTAGAAAAAGTTAATTTTATATCCGGATCTTCCGGAACAGCGGAAGGAAGTAATCTTAAAAATTCCAAGCTTGATTACGAAGTTGTAATAAAAATTTTGTCGCAGATAAGGGGCGGGCAAAGAATTACAGATCCCGAGCCAGAATCAAAATACCAGGTAATCGAAAAATACACCAGGAACTTGACGGACTTGGCCTCGGCAGGGAAAATTGACCCGATAATCGGCAGGGATAACGAAATTAGGAGATTAATGCAAATAATTTCCAGGCGCACGAAAAATAATCCGGTATTAATCGGCGAAGCTGGAGTTGGAAAAACAGCTATTGTGGAAGGTTTTGCTCAGAGAATTGCCAGAGGAAATGTGCCGGATTTTTTGAAAAATAAAGAAATAATTTCTTTAGATTTAGGTTCCATTATCGCAGGAACAAAATACAGGGGAGAATTTGAAACAAGAATAAAAGCTTTATTAAAAGAGCTTTCAAGGGCTGCCGGAAAGTATATTTTATTTATAGACGAGTTGCACACTCTGGTGGGAGCTGGAGCTGCGGAAGGCGCAATGGACGCTTCAAATCTTCTAAAGCCAGCCTTGGCTCGCGGAGAATTAAGGGCAATCGGAGCCACAACCACAAGAGAATATCAAAAATATATTGAGCAGGATCCGGCGCTAGAAAGAAGATTCCAGCCGATTTTTGTTCAAGAACCTAATGTGGAAGATGCCACCGCGATTTTGCGCGGAATTAAAGAAAAATATGAAGTCCATCATGGAGTAAAAATAAAAGACTCTGCCATAAAAGCAGCTGTTGAATTGGCAAGCAGATATATCGCCGACAGATTTTTGCCAGACAAGGCAGTTGATTTAATGGACGAGGCGGCTTCTGCTTTAAGGTTGGAAATAGAATCTGACCCGCAAGAGTTAGAAAAATTTGATGAAGCAATTATGAAGTTGGAAATTGAAAAACAGGCCTTAAAAAAAGAACAAGGCTCTGAAAGAAGGTTAAGGGTAATTGCCAGAGAATCGGCTGATTTAAACGAAAAAACAAAGTCATTGAGGTTAAAATGGGGAGCTGAAAAAGAACTGATAAATAAAATAAAAGATATCAGGGAAAAACTGGATAATCTTTCTTATCAGACAGAAATTGCCCAAAGAGATGCGGATTTAGAAAAAGTAGCTGAAATAAAATACGGGAAGATTCCGGAGTTATTGAAGGAACAAGTTGCGACAGAGCAAAAACTGATAAAAATACAGAAAGAGCATAGATTTTTGAAAGAAGAGGTTACCGAAGAAGAAGTTGCCAAGGTTGTTTCCCGCTGGACCGGAATTCCGGTAATGCGTTTGATTACAGAAGAAGCAAAAAAATTGGAAACAATGGAGGATACTTTAAACAGGCGAGTAATTGGTCAGCAGGAGGCAATTTCAGCGATTTCAAGGGCTATCCGCAGAGCAAGAGCGGGAATTTCAGAGGAAGACAAGCCATTGGGTTCGTTTTTGTTTTTAGGCCCCACCGGAGTTGGAAAAACAGAAACAGCCAGGGCTTTGGCAGAATTTTTGTTTGACGACGAAAAAGCCATGATAAGGCTGGATATGTCAGAATATATGGAACGGCATACAGTTTCAAAAATTATCGGTTCTCCTCCAGGTTATGTTGGTTATGAAGAAGCTGGTCAACTGACAGAAAAAGTAAGGAGAAGACCATATGCCGTTTTACTGTTGGACGAAGTTGAAAAAGCTCATCCGGATGTGTTTAATATCTTATTGCAGATTTTTGAAGACGGCAGATTAACCGACTCAAGAGGAAGGATGGTGTCATTCAAAAACACAATTATTATAATGACGTCTAATTTGGGTTCTGACTACATAAATAAAATGTCGTCTATCGGATTTAACACCAGAGAAGAATTAGTCCAAAGAGAATCCATGAGGGAAAAAATATTTGATTCTTTACGCGACGCATTCAGGCCAGAGTTTTTAAACAGAATTGACGAGGTTGTGATATTTAATTATTTGCAGAAGGCGCAAATTAAAACGATAGTTGACTTAGAATTGTCCAAAGTTGAAAAGCGTTTAGCCTCGAAAGAAATTAAAATTGAGATTTCTGAGAAGGCCAAAGAATTTTTAGTAAAAGAGGGTTTTGATCCTAATTTGGGTGCCAGGCCATTAAAAAGAGTTATTCAGCGTTTGATTTTAGACCCATTGTCGATAAAGATCGTTACTAATGAAATTATGGAAGGCTCACGCATTTTAATTGATGAAAAAGATGGTAAAATGGTTTTTGAAAGTCCTAAAATTTTACCAAGAACCATTGAGCGTAAAAAATTGGCAAGTTCAAGGAAATAGAAATTAAAACAAAAGATCGCCCAAAAGGTGATTTTTTGGTAGAATAAAATAATGGGCAATTTTTGGGAGAAAAATAAAATATTTTTGGCGATAATAATTGGAGCCGTGATAATCGGCGGATTTGTTTACTTTGGGTTGCAAAAAACCGATGTTGCCGTGGCGCCCGACAAAAGCCCCGCTGGGCATTTTGACGGGCCCGCCACAATTCCGCCAAAGGCGGATTTAGGCGGGTGTGGGGCAGACTCCAATACAATTATTACGAAGGTAATTGACGGCGACACGGTTGTGGTTGAAGGCGGATATCATATTAGGTTAATAGGAATGGACGCAGACGAAAAGGGATATCCGTGCTATGACGAAGCAAAAACCAGGCTCGAAGGTTTGGTTTTGGGCAAACGGGTTGTTTTAGAAAAAGATAAAACAGATTTAGACCAATATGGCAGGTGTTTGCGGTATATATTTATAAACAATATAAACATTGACGTGCAATTGGTGAAGGAAGGTTTGGCAATTGCTCGTTTTTACGAGCCCGACGTAAAATATAAAACAGAAATTTCAGAGGCAGAAAAATACGCCCAGCAAAATCATCTCGGTTGCAAGTGGGTGCAATAAATTATAAAATAAAAAAATTGTTGCGACTATGCCAAAGCTTTATCCAAAAAAGCATTTTTTTGTTTTTCTCGCCAGCGTTTTTGTTACAGTTTTTGTGGGCTATTTTGCCTGGAGCGCGGTAATTGGCGTTGGAGGAAATTTTGTAAATAAAATTTTAAGCTACACCGACAAAATCAGCGCAGATTTTTTTTCGGCTTCTGTTTTACAAAAAGAGTCTCAAGTTGGAGACATAATACCTGACGTTAATCTTACTTCCGATGATTATGTCGACGAAGCTCCTGCAGAAGAAGTGATACAAGACCCGCCGATTATTGAAGAAAGCAGGCAAGATTTATTAGACGATATCCAGGAAAAATTAGATATAATCCAGAGCCAGGTTAATGACCTTATAGTCGAGCAAAATCAGAACGATCAAGTAGACAAACCAGAGGAGGATTTAAAAGACCAAGACAAGCAAGAAGAGGACAAAATTAAGGAATCGGTTGTCTGTACGGGGGAAATAAATATAAACATCGCTTCTCTGGAAGATTTAGACAAAATAATTGGAGTAGGCCCAACAACTGCTCAAAAAATAATAGAAGCCAGACCATTTTATTCGCTTAATGATTTATTAAAAGTGAGTGGTATAGGAGAAGCAACCTTACAAAAAATAATAGAGCAAAGTTGCGCTTATGTTGATCCGGGCTTGGTGCCACCAGTTGTAAGCGGTGGCGGAGGTGGTGGGGGCGTCCCCACGCCAGGTTGTAAAAACGCGACCAATATTTTTATAAGCGAATTTCAAGTTGACGGAGAAACGGCGAGTGACGACTGGGTTGAATTTTATAATCCTAACGATGATGCGGCTTGTTTAAATAGCTGGTCTATACAAAAAGCATCTATCACAGGAAAAATATCTCATGTTAAAAATTTTATAAGTAGTGCGTTGATTCCTGCTAGGGGATATTATTTAGTTGCAGATAGTGATGCCAGCCAGAATATTTTACAAATAGCCGACATGACCGCTTCAAGTTTGGATTTAAGTTCTGAATTTGCTGGTGGTAATACAATTTATTTAGTTAATAAAAAAGACGAGATTGTTGATGGGAATGATGAAAATATAGTTGATAAAGTTGGTTACGGTTTAGCAAAAGATTATAAAGTTTTGCCAGCGCTTAAGCCATCGGTAGGACGAAGCACAGGAAGAATTTGGGATGAAATGCTTCAAGAATATAAAAATATAAATAACAATTCAACTGATTTTGAAATTGACACGCCAACGCCGAAGGCGCCGAACATAGCATACTCTGAGCCAGTCCAAGTTGATAAAATTGCGCCGGTAATTACCTTAACCGGTGACCCTGAAATTACGATTAATATCGGCGATATTTATGGCGATGCGGGAGCAACAGCCATAGATGATGTAGACGGGGATATCACAGCAAATATAGTAGTCGTTAATCCGGTTGATGCCGAGACGGTGGGAGATTACATAATTACTTACAATGTTTTTGATGGGGCGGGAAATAATGCCGTTGAAGTTACAAGGTTGGTGCACGTAGCTATAATAACTCTTCCGCCCATTCCAGATGATACCGCTCTGGAAGTTTCGTCTTTTTACCCAGCAGATAATTCAATTAATGTGCCAATAGACGTGCAACCAACATTAACTTTTTCGGAAGCCATAGACCCAAAAACAGTCAAGCTAGACTATATCCAACTGCGCGAATATTCTAGCGCAACGGCAAAGGTTTCTGATGCAGTAACATTATCTGAAGATGGGACTGTGGTGGGGCTGCATTTGTCTTCGCCATTAGAATATAACAAACAATATTATTTCTTTATAAGTTCTAAAGTGACAAATATCATTGGTACAAGTTTTGTAAACGGGACATGGTATCACTCTCAGAGAGAAAAACATGAATTTACTACGGTTACAGAAGTTTTAGAATAATTTGACAAAACCGGACAAGGTATTAATATTAAATTAACGTTAGCGGTGATTTCGGTTGGCCTTTAACAAGAAAGAAACGTGCCACATGAGCGGTAAACAGGACGGCCCGCTGGCCGAGTCAAGAAAAAGACTTATGGCGATAGAAAAGCAGAAGGGGGTTGGCGAACTGTCCCAGAAGATATTGGCGGAGCTCCGCAGAGATGCGAGGCCATCGCCAGAACGGCTTAGAAGGCAGGTCACGATATAATGTTTGAATAGGCTTATATTGCTCGCATTCCCGCACACCAGACGCGGGATTTTTTTGCAAAAATTTGGAAAAAAGATTATAACAAAGCCAATGGATGTAAGTAATTTAGAAGAAGTTTTAGCCAATGAGCCGGCTTATCGCATAAAACAGGCAAGAGAAGCGGTTTATAAAAATTTTATTTCTGATTGGTCAGAGGCAACTTTTTTTGCAAAAGAATTACGAGATAAATTAAACAGAGAATGTCCGCTGGAAATAAATGTAGATGTTTTGATTTCTAAAAAAGAGGATTCGGTAAAAGCCAGAATAACCCTAAAAGACGGATCTCAAATTGAAGCGGTTTTAATGCGCCATAAAGATGGTAGAAATACGGTTTGTGTTTCTTCACAGGTTGGATGCCCCTTAGGATGTCTTTTCTGCGCAACAGGAAAAATGGGATTTAAGCGTAATTTAACTTCTGAAGAAATTTTAGAGCAGGTGATATTTTTTAGTCGGTATCTAAAAAACATCACCCTGAGCGAAGTCGAAGGGTCTGCAATTCGCGTTACGAATGTCACTTACATGGGAATGGGCGAGCCATTTTTAAACTATGAGAGCGTTTTAACGTCTATAAGAATTTTAAATAATAAAGATTATTTTAATATAGGAGCAAGGTCAATCTCTGTTTCAACAGCGGGAATTATAGATGGTATAAAAAAGTTTAGTGAAGAAGGTTTACAATTAAACTTAGCAATTTCTTTACATGCGCCAAACAACGAGCTTAGAAAAACTTTAATGCCAATAAGTAAAAAATATTCATTGGAAGATGTTTTAAAATCTGTTGATGAATATATTAAAAAAACAAAAAGGAAAGTGATGTTTGAGTATGTTTTAATTGACAGTATAAATGATTCTGTAGGGTGTGCTGAACAATTATCAAAGCTGATGAAAAAGAAACTCTATTTTTTGAATCTAATTTTGTATAATGCCACCGGAATTTTTAAAGCATCTAAAACAAAAAATGTTGAAAAGTTTAAATCTGTCTTGGAAAAAAATAAAATAGATTTTGTTCAGCGTTATAGATTTGGCGACGACATACAAGCGGCATGCGGGCAATTCGCCACTAATAATAAATAAAAAAAAGAGGCCTCGCGCGATGTGTTGCGCGAGGCCTTGTTGGTTTTGGAGAGGTTTGTAGTTATTGCGACTCGGTCAGATGGCGACCGATTTTTCTCACCATTCCCTCAACAACGAGTTCGACGCGATCTCGCGCCGCATCAAAGTATGGTCGTAGCCTCGGCCCCTCTTTGTCTTTTGGGACGATAGTGAGGTTAAAGCCGGCAAAAAATTCGTACAACTCTATCATTTCTTTTTTTGTCGCACTTGCACGAAGTGTATCATCTTCCAATTCGGCCAATATGATACTGGTCGCCATATTAATTAGGGCTTCTTTTGCCCCCTTGATGGCCAAAGTCTCATCTGCTACGCCATAGCTTAGCTTGCTTTTCAGCTCCAGGATGTCTTGATTAAAACATCTCAGGTTTGTTTCGGCATTATCAGTGATTGCCGTGGCTATCACTATGGTAAATATTGTTACGACAAAACCGGCGAAAAGTGCGACTGCGAGCAACTCATTGTTTCCTATTGTTTTGGGAATGAAGGCTGGGTTGACGGAGATGAGGCAGATAGCGAGTAAGAGTGGAGTGAGGCACAGAAACAACAATATAATTACGACATTCCAGCCAACCAAACACCTGTGTTGTAGTCGGTCGAGACTGCAGTTGTGCTTTTGTTCCCACGCGGTGCGGGTCTCTGGGGCAACTTCTTGTAGTTCAAATCTCTTAACGAACATGGTGAATCTCCTTTGCCTGTTTTTAGAAAATGGTGGTGTCTGCCACATCAACCAGGGTTTCTGCCCTGCGCTGATACTTCATTTCCCCCTAACCGCCAGGCATATTGCGGGTAAGTTTGTAAAATAACATATTTTTACATTAATATAGGTATTTTAATTTGTCAATTTATAATTATTTATCCACAGGTGAAGTATCTTTGCAATTATGATATAATTACAAAACGTATAAAAATACGCTTTACTTTTGTTTTTTTTCTTGTTAACTTTTATGAATGCAAGATAAATTATTAAAATTAACAAACACAGTTTATAAGGTACTGGAGTTTTTCCCGGAATCAGATCCGTTAAAAAACAGGGCAAAAGATCGGGCGTTGCAAATACTTGAGAATCCAACAGAAGATGATATAGATGTTCTTTTGGGTTATCTTTGGATTGGTAAGATGCAGGGTTGGTTGAATTCAGTTAATTTCCTTATTATTTCCAACGAATACGAAAAAATAACCCTTCAACTTCGTTCAGGGCAGGAAAAAGCCGCCCCGTCCGCCCACAAAGTGGGCGAGACGGGCGAGCCTCGCCCCGAAGGGCGGGAGATTGAGCCGGGAATAGGCAATAATTCGGTGCCACAAATAGAGAAGCCCAAAACTGCCCCAGAGCCCGTATTAACTAATACGGAGCCAGAAACTCCTTTTTCTTTATCTGGCAGGCAAAGCAAAATCCTTGATTTTTTAAACAAAAATGAAAAAGCGCAGGTTATGGACTTAAGGACAATTTTGCCCGATGTCACAAAGAGAACCATAAGAAGAGATTTGGATGAATTGCTTGAAGTTGGAAAAATAGTGCGTTTGGGTGATTTTAACCAAGTATACTACAAATTAGCAGACGTCGGGCGTCTGTGAACTAATAGGATAGGACAAAGATATATATAGGTAGGACATATTGATAGAGGTTGTTTGTCCTACCTGCCTCGCCAGTCAAGGCGGGTCTAAATAGTCGTAAACCCAGCACCACTTTCACTCAATAATTATTAATATGTTGGCCTATCTTAAAACTATAAAAAAACATAAATACAAGGTT
>Ga0268276_1001695_pt1 | contig 20720 bp, 19 predicted proteins | sample saktaG_4_FD_190145 | JGI IMG/M metagenome (GOLD analysis project Ga0268276, IMG submission 190145) | Saline water microbial communities from Sakinaw Lake, British Columbia, Canada - sak_2010_1_5_45m | ecosystem: Environmental > Aquatic > Non-marine Saline and Alkaline > Saline ... | reverse complement strand
ACGCACCCCGACGTCTCCGGTTGGCCGGCCCTGTTCACGGCCGACCTCTCCGACGCCGAGTTCCCGGCCGGAGTCTGGACCGTCGCCGACGGCGTCCTTACCGCTTCCGAGGACCAGGCCATCTGGACGGTCCGGGATTACGAGAATTTCGCGCTCGACCTCGAGTTCCAGACGGCGCCGGGGACGAACAGCGGCGTCATCGTCTATTGTTCCGACATCGTGAATTGGATCCCGAACTCCGTCGAGATCCAGATCGCCGACGATTTCGCCGAGGAGTGGGCCAAAGAGCCGGCCACCTGGCACTGCGGAGCGATCTTCGGGCACCTGGCCCCGACGAAAAGCGCCGTCAAGAAGCCGGGCGAATGGAATCGCTTCACGATCACCTGCCTCGGCCAAAAGATTACCGTCGTCCTCAACGGCGAAAAGGTCACCGAGATGGACACGGGCCTGTGGACATCGGCCAAGGCCAACCCCGACGGGAGCGAGATCCCGACCTGGCTGAGCAGGCCGCTGGCGGAGCTGGCCACACACGGCCGCATCGGCTTCCAAGGCAAGCACGCCGGCGCCCCCATCTTCTTCCGGAACATCAAAATCAAAGAGCTGAGGTAATGCCATGAAAAAGCCTTGTCTGGTTGCCATCTTCTCGCTCTTCGGCATCATCCTGGCCGCCCCGACGGTTTCGGCCGACGGAACCGGCCTGACCATCACCATCATCTACGACAACTATCCGGCCGATCCGGCCTGCGGCACCGACTGGGGATTTTCCTGCTTTATTGAGGGCCTCGGGAAGACCATCCTGTTCGACGCAGGCACCCGGGAGGACCTCTTTCTGAAGAACGCCACGGCCCTCAAGGTCGACCTCGGCCGCGTCGACCTGGCCGTGCTTTCCCATTTCCATGGCGATCACTTCGGAGGTCTGGAGGCCGCTCTCCGGAATCGGCCCGGTCTGACCTTCTATGTGCCCGTCGACAAAACCCGGCCCGCGGTCCTCGTTTCCGAAAAACTGGAAAAAGCCGGGGGCACGGTCGTCCCGGTCGATCAAGGCCTGAAGCTTGGCCAGAACATCATGCTCACAGGCACCCTGGGAGACGATATCAAAGAGCAGTCCCTCATCCTCGACACGAGCCCGGGACTGGTCGTCATCGCCGGATGCGCCCATCCGGGCATCGTCAAGATCGTCGAAAAAGCCCAGGAACTGACGGACCGGCCCATCGCGGCCGTCCTGGGCGGTTTTCATCTGGCGCAGACGGACGACGCGGCGGTCGGCCGGATCATCGTCCGGTTCAAAGAACTGGGCGTGGCCAGGGTCGGCGCTTCCCACTGCACGGGAGACCGGGCCATCGCCCTGTTTCGGGAGGCCTATAAAGACCGGTTCATCGAACTCGGCGCCGGCCGGGTCCTGCGCTTTGAAAAATAAAATGATTTGACTTTTATATGCCATAGGCATACATTTATATGTAATTAGCATATAAGAAGTATCAAAATGTTCAAGCTCTCCAAGAACGAAGCGCTTCTGTTTAGGCTCTTTTATACGAATCCGGGCGCGGAATATTACATTCAGGAAATCGGGAGGATTCTCGGTAAAAAGCCCGGAGTGTTTCAGCGGACGCTCTACAATCTCGAGGCACAGGGCATCCTCACCAGCCAATACAAAGCTAATGCCCGGTACTTTTGCGCTAATAAGGGCCATCCCCTCTTTGAAGAGATCAAGAGCATCATCTTCAAAACAATCGGCGTGGCGGAAAGCCTCAAGGAATTCCTGCGAGAAGCCGGCTCTATCAATTCCGCTTTCATCTACGGTTCCTTTGCCAAAGGCAGCGAAAATCAACTCTCTGATATCGACCTTTTAATCGTCGGTTCGCCCGAGGAGAACGTCATCTTACAACGGCTCAGCGATCTCGAGCATTCTTTGAAGCGTGAGATAAATTACCGGATCTATTCGTCCTTAGAGATTGTCAATGATGCCAAGAATGCCGAACCTTTCCTCGTCAATATTCTCGCAGCCCCGAAGGTTTTCTTGATCGGCGATGAAAATGAGCTACGAAAGATGGCTGAAGGATCACCTGATCAAGAGAATGGCCCCGGATCTTCACCAGATTACAAAACAGTTAGGCAGGGCGAGTAAGGATCTTCGAACCGCGGAAGCCGTCAGCTCAATTGACCGGGCATGGAGCTTCACGATTGCCTACCACGCCATGATCCGTGCCGGCCGGACGTTTATGTTTTCCAAAGGGTACCTCCCCACGACACTAAATCCTCACAAGACGATCGTCGAATTCACTCGCGAGGCTCTTGGGTCCCCGTATGGGGATCTCCTTCTTCGTTTTGACCGGATGCGGCGAAAACGGCATGATTTCATCTATGACTCAGAAAATCATACGACGGAACGCGAAGCCCTCGCCGCGATCAGAACCGCCCAGGACCTGATCCGGAGGATAGGAGAATGCCTGCGGGATGAAATTTCTAAAAAGCTGATCTAGGGTCCTCCCATTCTCCTGGATGCCGTATGAGTGTGAGAAACGACGGGCATCCGGCGCGTCCTTAAATAGCAGATCGACAGGAATTCGCTTAAAGGAGGACCGCGGTGTTTAAAAGATATAGGGGAATCCTGCCGAGGCTGACTTATCCCACCCGCCAGATCTCAGCAGGCGCGGAGATGATCGAAGAGTACATCGTTCCTGAGGAAGAGAAAGCCCAAGTCCTGGATGGTTTATACCCGTTTGACCCGATCCCCGCGCTCACGGAAATGATGTACGACCTGCACGAAGGGAAACCGTTCCGGGTCGGAGATTTTCGTGTCATACGCGGCGCGGCTATGGACATGCTCGTAAGCCCCTATTTTTTCAACAGCGGGGGTACCGTCATTGATTGGATGCCTCCGGAATTCAAGCCGGGGGGAACGTTCTCCCGTCAGATCCGGGGACAATCGGCATCCCTTTTGACCTGTTCACTGGGCCCGCGTCCGGGCTGTCACTGAAGCTCAACGGACTACCCTCAATGGAATCTCTTGGACTGCAGGCGTTGGAGCGCCTGTCCCCGAAGCGGGGAATTCGCTATTCCTCCACGGCTTTACGTCCGTGGAATCCCGCGAAGGGGATTGACTTTGGACCCTGAGGAACTCGGGTTCGAGGGCCGCAACGTGAGGCGCGAACTAACCCCTAGCTGCATTTCGTCAGTCCCCGCAAATACTTCCGGGCGGCGGGCGACCGTCCGGCGGCGCCGTCCTTCGGCTCCCACTGATAACGCTTCAGGTCGACCCGGCCGCCCCGCCCGACCACGACGCCCTCCGCGGCGAGCCGCTTTTTCTGCTCCTCGAAACCCCGGCCGCGCCCGAGGGAAATCGCGCCCCGGACGTTGATGACGCGATGCCAGGGAAGTCCCGCCGCGTCCGAAGAGGAATGGAGGACCCAGGCGACGCCGCGGGCGGCCCGCTCGCTCCCGGCTAGGGCGGCGATCTGACCGTAAGTCGCGACCCGGCCGCGGGGGATGGCCAGGATGGCGTCTTTGGCCTTACGGGTAAACGGTGTCTCCCGGCGGGTGTCCATCATTCGTGGCACTTATATTATGAAATAGGGCGGGGAAAAGAAAGACTCTTCTCCGCATATGGGCAAGTCCAACATGAGGCGGCGATGGATGTCGCCCTGAAGACCCCCGTAGCAGAGGGGGACCCGCCGAAGGCGGGGGGACCGCCGGGACTGGTCCCCGGGGGGGCCGGCTCAGGGCTTACTTCGTGATCTTGATCGAGCCGTTGGTCGTCTCGAGAGAGATCTCGGGGCCGCCCTGGCCGATCTTGGCCTCCACGCGGTGCTTCGACTGGGTCAGATTTTTCAGCGTCACGGGGAAGTCCACGGTGATTTGACCATTGGTCGTCCGGGCACGCAGATCGGCGTTGAGCGCATCGGGAGAGGCGATGGCCAGCGTGATGGAGCCGTTGGTCGTTTCGGCCGCGACGCCATCCTTGAACGTCAGCCCCTCGAGCCGGATATTGCCGTTGGTCGTCTCCGCCTGAAGTTTCCCTTCGAAGCGGTTGACCTGAATGCCGCCGTTCGTCGTGTACGCCTTGAGTTCGCCCGTCGCGTCTTCCACCCTGACCGAGCCGTTGGTCGTCCCCACACTTGCCCGGCCGTATCGTCCCGTGACCTCGACGCCGCCGTTGACCGTTTCCACCTCGTCGAGGATGACGCCCTCGGGAACTTTGATCTCGAAATCGACATTGACGTTGAAATGGCGCCGGTTCTTCGGCCAGATGGCCTTGACCGAAACCGCGCCCGCTGATTGATCGACCCGGATCTCGACGTCCTTGAGGTCCTTTTCGTTGTCGCGGGCGGTTTTGACGGCCTTGATCTCGACCTTGTCCTCTTTCCAGGTGGAGACGGTCACTCCGCCGTTGACGTTGTCGAGGGAGAACCGTTCCCCGGCCTTGAGGGGCAAGGTCTTCGAAAAGTCTTCGTGGTAGTCGGCCAGGGCCGCCGCGGACCCGGCCAGGAGAAGCACGAAAACAGACAAAATGATCAGGATCTTAGATCTCGTCATGGAAACCTCCTAGAATTCGGCATTCAAGAGGATAGACGAAAAGCCCCCCCAAAGAGTTGCCTGTTTAAGAAAAGAAGGACAGCCCCATGAGCTGTTTGGCCCCGTCGAGCGTCGCCCGGGCGATCGTCCGGGCTTTCCGCGCCCCTTCCCGCAGGGCCTCCCGGACGCGTTCCGGGTCTTTCTCGAGGGCCTGCCGCCGCTCGCGGATCGGGTCCAGGACCTTCATCAGGTTCTTGAAGAAGATCTTCTTGCAGTCGATGCAGCCGATCGTCGCGCCCGTACAGCCGGCGACGATGTCTTTGATCTCCCCCTCGGGCGTCGCCAGCTTATGGTAGCTGAAGATGTTGCAGAGGTCGGGTGTTCCGGGGTCGCTGCGGCGCTTGCGGGCTTCGTCGGTCTTGGCCGGCCGAAGCTTCTCCCAGATGACGTCCGGGTCCTCGACGACGCCGATGTGGTTCCCCAGGGACTTGCTCATCTTCGACGCGCCGTCGAGCCCCATGACCCGGGCTCCCCTTCCGATCAGGGTCGCCGGCTCGGGGAAGTAATCGCCGAAGCGGCCGTTGAAGCGGCGGGCGACCTCGCGGGTGAATTCGAGGTGCTGGGCCTGGTCTTCGCCGACGGGCACGGCGTCGGCCTTGTAGATGAGGATATCGGCCGCCTGGAGGATCGGGTAATTGAGGAGCCCGGCGGTGACGTTCTCCCGCTCCCGCTCCGACTTCTCCTTGAACTGGGTCATCCGGCCGAGCTCGCCGAGCGGCGTCACGCAGTTGAGGAGCCAGCAGAGCTCGGTGTGCTCGGGGACGTGGCTCTGGACGAAGATCGTGCAGCGCTCCGGGTCGAGGCCGGCGGCCATGTTGTCGAGCGCGGCCTCGAAGACACGCTTCTGCAGGAGGGCCGGCTCGTAGGCGACGGTGATGGCGTGGAGGTCGACGATGGTGAAGAAGCAGTCGTACTCCCGAGTCAGACGGACCCAGTTCTCGATGGCCCCGAAATAGTTGCCGATGTGGATCGTACCGCTCGGTTGGATGCCGCTCAGGATGCGTTTACGCGTGCTCATGACGGGACCTCGTTTCAATTCCCGGGGGTATTGTATAGGCCTTTGGGGAGGCAATCAAGAGCGGCGGTTATTCCGGGCGGTCGAGCAGGGCCAGGAACTCGGCCAGGACCATGGCCGTGGCCCCCCAGATCTTCCGGCCTTCGAAATCATAAAATGGAACGCTCACTTGGCGCTCGTTGATGGTCCAGGTCTCCCGGCGGACATTCGCCGGGTCCGCCAGATGGTCGACCGGAACCTCGATGACCTCGGCCACCTCGTCGGCCTGGAGATGGAATTCGAGCGGGCCCGGGATGAAGGCCACCGTCGGGTAGATACAGTAGTTGCTGGGAGGGATGTAGAGGGGCGTCAGCCGGCCCAGGACACGGACCGACGCGAGGTCCGCCCCGATTTCCTCCACGGTCTCCCGGAGGGCCGTGGCCTCGAGAGATTCGCCGGGATGCTGCTCGCCGCCGGGAAGAGAGATCTGGCCGCGGTGGTGGAGGACGCGCTCCGTGCGCCGGGTCAGGAGCATCCACAGACGGCCGTCCCTCTCGTAGAGGAGGATGAGGACCCCGGCCTTGAGCGAGGTGTCTTCGACCTCGAAATAGGCCTTCTGGCCCGGCCGCGGCTCCGTGACCATCCGCAACTGGGCCGCGATGCCGGGGAGCGGGGCCCAGAGGCCCTTCTCGACCCGCCTGAGGATCGCCTCGGAGTCCATTTACGCCTTGCCGAGGACCATGGCCAGCAGGGCCATGCGGACGTAGAGCCCGAACTCCATCTGCCGGAAATAGGCGGCCCGGGGGTCGTCGTCGAAGTCGGTGCTGATCTCCGTGACCCGCGGCAGGGGGTGCATGACGATCATTTTTTGTTTCGCCCCTGCCATGACGCCCTTGTCGACGACGAAAGCGCCCTTGACGGAGTCGTAGACCTCTTCGCTCTCGAACCTCTCGCGCTGGACGCGCGTGACGTAGAGGACGTCCGTTTCCGGGAGGGCCTTGTCCAGGGTCGTGTGCTCCGTCTGCCGGATGCCCTTGGCCTCGAGCTCGGCGATGATCTCGGGAGGCATGCGCAGGATGTCGGGCGAGACGTAGTGGAGCCGGGCGTTGTAAAGCGAAAGCAGGCGGGAGAGGGAGTGGACGGTCCGGCCGTACTTGAGGTCGCCGAGCATGGTCACGGTCAGGTCGTCCATCCGGGCCAGCTCCTCATGGATGGTGAACGCGTCGAGCAGGGCCTGGGTGGGGTGCTCGCCGACGCCGTCCCCGGCGTTGATGACCGGCTTGTGGGCGGCCTCGGCCGCCTTGGCCGCCGAGCCGAGCTCGGGATGGCGGATGACAATGACGTCCGCGTAGCACTCGAGGGTCCGGATCGTGTCCGGCAGGCTCTCGCCCTTGGCCACCGAGGAGTAGCGCACCTCGTTGATGTTGATAACGCTGCCGCCGAGCCGCTGCATGGCCGCCAGGAAGGAGGACGAAGTCCGCGTGGAGGGTTCATAGAAGATGCTGGCCAGGATCTTGCCCTTGAGCAGGTCGAACGTCCCGACCCGTTCGACCATGACCCTCATTTCATGGGCCACGTCGAAGACGTATTCGAGGTCGGACCGGCTGAACTGCTTGACGGAAATGATGTCCTTGCCGTACCAGGGCGCCGTGCGCTGGTCGCCGAACGGAAGGTGGGGATTCTTGGCGGAAGTTCGCATCTCGGATCTCCTTGTCGAAGAGCGGATTCCTCGGGCTTGGCTCCCCGAAAGCTCCGCGTAATGCTACATCAGGTCCAAGCGGGGAGTCAATCGTCCGCCCGCGGGACTTGGGGCCGACGAAGCGGCCCTTGATCCGGCGTCACCACACGTTCGGGACGAGTTTCCAGCGCGTTTTCGAGGCGTACTCGGCATATCCCGGAAGCTCGGCCTGAAGCGCCCGGTCTTCCAGGGACGTCCGCAGGACGAAGAGGCCGACGATGAGCACGGCCGGAATGAGCGAAAAGAGCGAGCCGAGAAAGAGCGGCACGCACAGGATGGACAGGATGACCGCCACGTACATCGGGTGCCGGACGAACCGGTAGGGCCCGGTCGTGCAAACGGTATGACCGCGCTCGGTCTGGATCCTCACGTATGCGGAGAGGTAAGCGTTCTCCCGGAAAGCCCAGAGAACGATGGCCCAGGACAAGAAGATGCCCGAAAAGGCGAGCCACGATAAGGCGACCGGCACCCGTGACCAGCCGAACCGGACCGCGTCGAGCGGTAAAACGATGTACATGATCATCAGGAGAACGGTGTAAACCCTGATGATGGTCTTGTCCCAGCCTTTGACGTCCTTTTTAACCGTCATCCGTTCCTTTAACAGATCGGGGTCGCGTTTTTTAAGCCAGAGCATGAGAGCGGACGTCGTGACAACATAAAAGCCGAGAAAGAACCAGAGCCGGGGCCAGTCGAACGTGCCGGCCGCGACGAAAATCAACGCGATAAAGGCTAACCTCAACAGGACCTTGATAAAAGCAACGATCCTCGTACCCACGCCGGAAATGTACTTCCTGACGCGTGGCGATGTCAATCATGCCGGTGGTCTGATGACGTAGAAATTGCCCTCGAGCCCGGGATATGGCATCCTGAGGGGAATATGATCTATGACTATATCGTGATCGGTTCCGGATTCGGGGGCAGTGTCGCCGCTCTCCGGCTGGCCGAAAAGGGCTATTCCGTCCGCGTGATCGAAAGCGGGAAGCGGTGGCGCCTCACTGCCACGGCACCCATCGGCCGGGATTTTTTTATTGAAAAAAAGGACCGTATGGAGATAATAGTCCTTTCGAGGCCCCGCCTCCGGGCCAGTGGAGGGCTTGGATTCCTAGGACTGGCGCAGGTGACTTCGTGAGGATGAGTTCGTCTTGTAAATTCATCGGCCTAGCCGTCGTTTTGACGGCCGCAGGCGCTTGCGTTCGCTTCCACCCCAAACCAGTCGTGCCGGCCAAGGTCATGGAGGACTTCGAAGCCCGGCGGATCGACGCCCCGGAGCTCAGAGACTTCCTGCTCCGCGATCAGGACACCAAAGACTGGCCCCCGGCCGCGTGGGACATCAAGTCCCTGACCCTGGCCGCGCTCTATTATCACTCCGATATGGATATCGCCCGGGCCCAATGGGGTATCGCCCGGGGCGGCCGGATCACCGCGGGTGAACGGCCCAATCCGTCGCTGAATCCGTCCCTGGGGTACAACACCACGTCACCGACGAGCGAGGTCACGCCCTGGATCCCCGAGATCTCACTCGAGATCGCCATCGAAACGGCCGGCAAGAGGGGCTACCGGGTCGCCGAGGCCAGGCACCTCTCCGAAGCGGCGCGCTGGAACATCCTGTCCGCGGCCTGGGAAGTGCGCAGCCGCCTGCGGAGCGCCTTGCTCGAAGCTTATGCCGCCGGCGAGATGGAGTCTCTCCTTTCCGAGGCCCAGAGACTCCAGGCGGAAATCGTCCGGCTCCTCGAGCTCCAAAAAGAGGCCGGCGAGGTCTCCGTGTACGACCTGACCCAGGCCCGGCTCACGCTCGACGGGAGCCGCCTGGCCACGATCGAAGCCGCCCGGGCCAAAGAAGAGGCTCTGGCCCGGTTGGCCGCGTCCCTCGGCCTGCCGCGCAAGGCGCTCGATGGCGTCGCGCTTTCCTTCGATTGTTTTCGCCGGCCCGACCCCGCCGTCCCGGCGGGCGAGGTCCGCCGCCACGCCGTGGTCAACCGGTCCGACATCCTGGCCGCGCTCTCCGAATACGCCGCCAGCCAGTCCGCCCTTCAGCTCGAGATCGCCAAGCAATATCCCGATATCCGCCTCGGGCCCGATTACCAGCTCGACCAGGCCGACAGCAAATGGACGATCGGATTGGGGATCGACCTGCCCATCTTCAGCCGCAATCGCGGCCCGATCGCCGAGGCCGAGGCCCGGCGCGCGGAGAGCGCCGCCCGCTTCATGGCCCTCCAGTCTCAGGTTATCGCCGAGCTCGACGGCTCCATCGAGGACTGTCGATCGGCCCTCCTGAAGGCCCAGGCCGCCGACGACCTCCTGGCGAACCTGGTCCGGCAGGAAGCCGCGGCCGGGACGAGACGCGAGGTCGGAGAAATATCGAAGCTCGAGCTCCTGGGCGTCCAGCTCGAGCTCAACGCCGGCGCGCGGGGCCGGTTGGAAGCCCTCATCCAAGCCCAGGAAGCGGTCGGGCGGCTGGAGAACGCGGCCCAAAGCCCGCTCGACGTCCGGGATTGGATCTTTACGAAGACGCGGGAGGATGCCGGACCCGCGAAGGAGCGCAAGGATGACTAAACGCAAGGTCGTGACCGGGTTGATCCTTCTGGTGGTCGCCGCGGCCGTTGCCCTCGTTCTCATCAAGGGGTTCGGGCGGGGATCCGCCGATGAGGAAGAGGGAATCGTCACCGACGTCGCCGTCCATGTCGGCAAAGTCGTCCGGGCGACGCTCCACCGCTACGTCACGGCCTATGGGACCGTGGAGCCGGAGCCACCCGGAGAAGGACAAGCGGCGGCGGGCGCCTATCTTTCGGCCCCCGTGGGCGGCATTCTCGCCGAGATCCTCTGCGCGGAAGGCCGTCGCGTCGAGCGCGGGGCGATCCTCTTCCGCCTCGACACGCGGCTGGCCGAGGTCGCCGTGGCCAAGGCCGAAAAGGCGCTGGCTTTCGCCGAGCTGACCTATGAGCGCCAGAAAAAGCTCCTCGCGGTCGACGGGACCTCCGAGAAGACCTTCCAGGAGGCCGAGCTGCAGCTCGCGACCGCCCGGAACGAGCTGGCCTCCGCCCAGACGGAGCTATCCCTCCTCGAGATCAAGGCGCCCCTCGCCGGGACGGTGGTCAGGATCAACGCCCGGCTCGGCCAGTCCGTCGAGCCGAACACGGTCCTGGCCGAGGTCATCGCTCTCGAGCGCCTGGTCGTCACGGCCCAGGTTCCGAGCCGGGAGGCCGGATCGCTCAAGGTCGGCCAGCCGGTCGATTTCGGCGCTGAGAGCACGGCCGCCGGGAAGCTCGTCGTCGTCGGCAAAGATACCGACCCGGCGACCGACACGGTCCTCGTCCGCGCGGCCGTTCCCGCGAGCGCGGGGTTCCAGCCCGGTCAGTTCCTGAAGATCCGGATCGTCGCCGAAGAACGGCGCGATGTCCTGGCCGTCCCGGAAGTAAGTCTCGTCTCCGACTCCGTGGGCGGAGACGCAAGCTCGATCGTGCTGGCGGAGGACGGGAAGGCCGTCAGGAGGCGGGTCAAGTCCGGCCTCCGTGAATCCGGCCTCGTCGAAGTGGAGGGCGAAGGCTTGAAAGAAGGCCTGGTCGTCGTCACCGAGGACGCCTACGCCGTCCCCGACGGGACTAAAATCCATATCATCGATTGAAGGCATGAGCAAGCACTCCGGTTTGGGACAGTTCACCACACGGAACTCAACGTCGATCGTGTTCATCTGCGCCGCCCTTTGCCTGGCGGGCGCCTTCTCGGCCCTGACCATCTCGTCTTCGGTCTTTCCCCAAACGGACTTTCCCCGCGTCGTGGTCCTCGTGGACAACGGCGTTATGCCCGCCGACGAGATGATGGCCACCATTACCCGGCCCATCGAGGAGGCCATGAAGGACATCCGCGGCGTCGTCACCATCCGCTCGACGACGGGCCGCGGCGCGGCCGAGATCAGCGTCTTCTTCACCTGGAACGCGGATATGATCCAATCCGAGCTCTATGTCCTCAGCCGGCTATCCCAGATCCGGGCCGTACTGCCCACGACGGTCGAGACCTCGGTCTTTCGGCTGACGTTCTCGGCGTTCCCCATCCTCGGCGTCAGCCTCACGAGCAAGATGCGCGGCATCACCGAGCTCTGGGAGACGGCGCGCTACAATCTCAAGCTCCGCTTCCTGCGCATCCCCGGAGTCGCCCGCGTCGACCTCGTCGGCGGCCGGACTCCCGAATTCCATATCGTGGTCGACCCTCTCCGGCTCAGCGCGGCCGGGCTCACGCTGGCCCAGGTCACGGCGGCCCTGACCGACAACAATTTCGTGGCCCCGGCCGGCATGCACGAAGAGAACCACACGCTCTATCTGACCGTGGTCGACGGGCGCCTGCGCTCGATCCGAGACATCGAGAATTTCCCGCTGACGGTCGCCGGCCGACATCCGGTCCTCGTCCGGGACTTCGCCCGGGTCGAACGCGGACCCGAGCCCGTTTTCAACATCGTGACCGCCGACGGCGAGAACGCGGTCCTCCTCAACGTCCGCAGCCAGCCCGACGGAAGCACGCTCGACATCGCCAAGGCCCTCAAAAAACAGCTGGCCGGTCTGAAAAGTGAATTGCCCCCGGACATGAAGCTCGCGTTTTTCTACGACCAATCCGAGATCGTCCACGCCTCGGTCGCGAGCGTTTGGGAGGCCATCCTCTTCGGCCTGGTCCTGTCCGTGGTCATCCTATATTTCTTCCTGAAGAATTGGGGGACGACGCTCGTCGCGACGCTGGTCATCCCCATCACGGTGCTCATCACGCTCCTCGCCATGAAGATCGGCGGCTTGACCTTCAACCTCATGACCCTGGGAGGCATCGCCGCGGCCATCGGCCTCGTCATCGACGACGCCATCGTCGTCGTTGAGGCCATCCACACCAAACGGGCGACCGGGAAACCGCGCCTGGAAGCCATCCGTGACGGCATCGGCGAGATCCTGCGGCCGCTCGTCGGCTCCACTCTCACGCCGGTCGTCGTATTCATCCCCCTGGCCTTCCTCGAGGGGATCACGGGCGTATTTTTCCGGGCCCTGGCCCTGACCATGGTCGTCTCCCTATTGACGTCCCTGGCCCTGGCCATGACCCTGACTCCATCGCTCGCCGCATGGCTCCTCCGTTCCCGGAGGGATGGAACGGGCACGGTCCACGGGGAACAGAGCGGCCCCTTGTTGCAGCGCGTCATCGGGCTTTACGAGACGGGTGTCCGGGCCGCCCTCAAGCGCCGCTGGCTGACCCTGACCGTCTGCGGGCTCGTCCTTCTGGCCACGGTCTTCGTCTACAGCCGCCTTGAGAGCGAATTCCTGCCGCCCATGGACGAGGGGGGGTTCGTCATCGATTATTTCACGCCTCCAGGGACGAGCCTCGCGGAAACCCATCGCCAGCTGCTGCAGGCGGAGGAGATCCTGCGGACGGTCCCGGAGCTGGCTAGCTATTCCCGCCGCACGGGGGCAAGACTGGCGCTGTCCATCGCCGAGCCGAACACGGGCGATTTCCTAGTCAAACTGAAAAGCAATCGAAAACGGAAGACCGCGGACGTCATCTCCGAACTTCGGCGACGTTTCAACACGGAACTCCCGGGCTTGACCTGGGAATTCCCCGGCATTCTGGGCGATCTCATCGGCGACCTGATGTGGGCCCCGCAACCCATCGAGGTGAAATTGTTTTCGACCGATCAAGCCTGGCTCGAAAAAAAGGCGCCCGAGGTCGAGGAAACGATCAAGAAAGTCGCGGGAGTCGTGGACGTGTTCAACGGGCTCGTCTACACGGGACCGACGATCAGCCTGCGCTTGCGGCTGCCCGACGCGCGGCGGTTCGGCCTGACGGCGGCGGACGTCGCCGCGACGGCCAATACGGCCATGCTCGGGCAGACGGCCTCGACCGTCCTCGAAGGCGACCGGGTGGTGGATATCCGGGTCAAGGTCGATCCGGCGCGGCTCGACCGGCTGGCAAACCTGCGCGAACTTCCGTTGCGGACGCCGGACGGGACGCTCGTCAAGCTATCCCAGGTGGTGGATATCACGGAAGAGCCGGGCCAGCTCGAGCTCCGGCGCGAAGACTCGCGGCAGGACGTGGCCGTCACGGCCAGGCTCGAAGGCCGCGACCTGGGGAGCGCCATGGCCGAGATCCGCGGAGCGCTCGGCCGGGACAAGACCATTCCTCCGGGTACGATCGAGTACGGCGGCCTCTACGAGCAGCAGCGCGAATCCTTCCGCAACCTGATGATCGTCCTGCTCATGGCCATCTTCCTTGTCTTCACCGTGCTCCTGCTCGAGTTCGGCTCGTTCGCCGAGCCGCTGGCCATCGTCTTCGGAGCGGTCCTGGCCATGTTCGGGACCGTGCTCGCCTTGTGGGTTACGGGGACGTCCCTCAATGTCGTTTCGCTGCTAGGAGCGATCATCGGGGTCGGTATCGTCGCCAAGAACGGCATCCTGATGCTCGATTACGTCAAGGAGCTCCGCTCGCAGGGGCTGGACCTGGCCGAAGCCCTGGTCCGCTCGGGGCGGCGGAGGCTCAGGCCCGTCCTGATGACCTCGATGGCGGCCGCCCTGGGGATGCTTCCCTTGGCCTACGGCATCGGCTCCGGCGCCGACATGCTCAAGCCCCTGGCCATCGCGGTCATCGGCGCTCTCTGCATCTCGGTGCTCCTGTCCCTCATCGCCACGCCGACGATCTATTACCTGATGGTGGGCCGGCGAAAAGCGGGCTGACCGGTTCCGATTCCCCGCTTCTCGGCTCTCGCTATCTCCCGAACTCGAGCACCATGAACGAGCCCGGGACCACGGCGGGCCGGGGCCTCGGCTGTTCCGCCGTGGGGGCTGGCGCCGGGCCGAATTCCGCCGAGACGACGAAGACATGGTGCGTCTTGGGGTCGAGTTCCATGGTCCGGGCGCGCGGCGCGGTCGGAACGGTCTCGAGGACCACATACGTGTCCGCCGATTCCTGCTTGACCACGGTCAACGTCCCCTCGCCGTTCGAGGCGAAGACCAGGCCGGTCCCCGGGTCATAGCGGACGGCGTCCGGGCCGCCGCCGATCGGAACGGTCGCGACGACCTTCCCGTTCGCGAAATCCGAGACGACCATCACCTTGTCACAGACGCTGAAAAGGCGCTTGTGCTCGAGGTCGATGGCCAGGCCGCTCGGACCTTCCCCGGGCGCGATCGACCATCTCGTCTTGACCTGGAGCGTTTTGGCGTCGAAGGCCACGACTTCGCTCGTATCCTCGTTGTTGACGAAAATCGTGCCTTTGCCGTCCGTCACGGCGAATTCGGGCTTGCCGCCGATGTCGACGGTCCCCACGACCTTGTTCGTGGCCGCGTCGATGGCCGTCGCGTTGGCCGTCGCGCCATTGAAGGTGAAGACGCGGCCCGAAAAGGCGTCGTACATGACGGAGTCGGGATTCTTTCCGGAAGAAGGGACTTCCGCGAGGATCTCGTGCGTCTTGAGGTCGAAGACGGAGACGCTATTGCCCCGGCCGTTGGAGATATACCCCCGGTTCCTCTCCGGGGCGAAGGCCACGCCGTGGACGCCCTTGAGCCCGGAGATGGCTTGACCCTTGACGCCCGTCGCGACGTCGAGGACCTCGACGGAATTGCCGTGCGTCACATAAAGGAGGTGCGTCCGCCCGTCTAAGGCCAGGTAGTCCCAGCCGCCCTCGCCGCCGAGCACGTGCTTTTTGAGAAGATGATAGCCGGCCGGCTTCGACGCCTGCGCGGCGGCGAAGCCGACGATCGCCACGGAGATAAGGACGATCCCGCCCACTCTGAGAACTCTCATGTTTTGTTCACCTCTCGAGCCATCTTACTCCTCTCGCGCGGCTAACATCAATCCGGCCCATTTTCCGACCGTCACGAGTGCGGCTAGCGCGACCGTCCGGACTGTGCGGACCGCTGAATGAACCGTTCAAGCCTGGGGATAGAGTCCGGCCGTTTAGGAAAGAGTGCGGAGGGGTGCCCCCGCGGCACCCCTCGCTCCGGAACAAAAAGAAGGAGGGTTATGGAAGGGTATCGGGAATACGACGTTAATGAAGGCACCCTGAGGGAGGAGGTCCCTCGTTATTGGCTCTCTCACGGCCGATCTATGCATTTATTTCCATCCCTCGGGGTGCGCTGACCGTTTGCCCTTGATGTCTGCCATCTGCGGCTCCATTCATGATGAATGCATATTTTATGCCAGAATCCGGACGGCCCGGCTCCCCTGGAGGCGGAGGGCGTGGCGTAAATTTTTTTAATTCCCGCCCCGAACCAAGTAAATTTCGTTTACAGTAGCCGGGCTGGAGGGGCTCGCTCCGGCTCGTCCCGAGTCGGAATCCGACCCTCAGCCGGTGGCCCGGGAGGCCGGCAAAAAGGGCATTCCCGCTTCAGGCTTTGTGGGCGAGGAGCGTCCGGACGCCCTCGACGACCATGTCGACTTCTTTCGTCGAAACATAGATCGGCGTGGAGACCCGGACACCGTAGGTTCCCGCGCTGGAGCTGCCCGCCGTCCGGACGACGAGGTTATATTTCTCCCGGAGGAAGTCGACGAGTTTGGCCGGCTCGGCACCGACCATGGAAAAGGCGGTCAGTCCGGCGCTGAGATAGGGGTCGACGGGCGTATGGAGCTTCACGCCGGGGATCTTCGCCAATTCCTGCTTCAGGTGTCCGGCCAGGACCTTGATCCGCCGTTCGATCCGGGACCTGCCGATTCTGTTCTGGAAGTTCATGGCCTCGTCGAGGGCGAAAAGGAGGGCGTCCGATCGCTGCCCCTGGGGATCGAGCTTCGCGGCCCCTTTCGTCGAGTCCCAGCCCGAGCTGACGATAGTCGGCCAGACCCCGTCCAAAGCTTCCTTCCTCACGTAGAGGAGGCCGACGCCGGTGGGCGCACCGAGCCACTTGTAGGGGCTCGACATGAAGAAATCAATTCCCAACTCCTTCATGTCGAGGTCGAGCATACCGAGGCCGTGAGCGCTGTCGGCGAGGATGAGGAGCCCCTTATCGTGGGCCAGCCGGCTCAGTTCCTTGAGGGGCATGATCAGCCCGGTGATGAAGACCGTATGGCTGATGCTGATGATCCTCGTCCGCGGCGTTATCGCCGCGGCGAACGCGTCGACGATTTCCTGCGGGTTCCTCGGGAAAAGCGGCATGGGCACCTGCGTGATCTTGATGCCGGCCCTCTTTTCCTTGAGCCGCCAGGGGTTGATATGGCCGGGATGTTCGAGGCTGGTCACCAGGACCTCGTCGCCCTCCTTCATGTCGAGACCGTTGACGACGAGATTGATGCCTTCGGTCGTATTGCTGGTCAGGGCGATTTCGTCGGGGGAGGCGTTGACGAACGCGGCCAGCTTCCGGCGAACGGACTCGCGGAAGGTCGGGAGGTAGTTATAACCGTCGTAGGGGTTCGTCATCTGAACGCGAAAAGTGCGCGTGAGCGTGTTGAAGACGGGTTTGGGCATGGGGCCGAGGGTGCCGTTGTTCATCATGATGAAGCGGTCCTCGAAGCCGTAGAGACCGCGGATCTCCTCCCAATAGACGCCGTCGGGCGCCTCGTCCTCGAGGTACTTCTGATTGAGAGACGTGACCTTCTGGTAGATCCCCGCGTTGAGACCTTCCAGCACGGACAGGGAGACGGCCGAACCGGCCAGCAGGCGCTTGGCGAATTCCCTCCGGGAGAGACCTGACGGAACGTTCATGGATAGACCTCCTTCGGATATTCCAGGTCATTGTAGGAATAAAGAACGGCAAGAGTCAACCCCGAAAAAATCCCGGGGTTTGTTCGGGGTTTAGGGCGCCTATTCCGGAGGGATCCGGGGCTGAAGGACCCGGTCGATCGAGAGATCGAGGACGTTGAGGTCGAGCGGCTTGACAAAAAAATGGCTGATGGCGAGCCGGCTCATGTCCTCGATCTTGACATCGTCCGGATGGGCGGTGATCAGCATGGCTTCCCCTTCGAAGCCCTGCTCCCGGAGTTTCTTGATGAGCTCCATCCCGTTCAGATAGGGGAGCTTGTAATCGGCGATAACGAGATCCGTCCGTGATCCCTTGAGCTTGCACAGGGCTTCCCGCGAGTCCTTCAGGGCAGTGACCCTGTATTTCTTGCCGAGAAGCAGGCTGAACGTCTTGCGGATGCTTTCGTCGTCGTCGATGATCACGATCTTTTTCGTTGCCATGGGATGCCTCTGTCCATCTTTCACCCCTATTAATTGCACCTTTTGTGCCAATTGCGACCGCCGTTCATCAGGGTAAAAGCACCCGGGGGCCCGTCTTCGGACGGGTAACGGCCTAAGATTGTTTACAGCGGGCAAGGGAGTTTACACGGCCCGGGTCAGGACGGCTCCCCCAAGTCGAGGCCGTATTCCCTGATCTTCTTGTCCAGCGTCGGCCGGCTGATCTGGAGGATCTGGCTGGCCCGCGTCTTGCTCCCCTTGACGGAGCTGAGGACGTACTGGATGTATTTTTTTTCGACCTCTTCAAGAGGAACGAGCTCGTCGGCGAAGGAGCACTTCTCGTCGGGCTCGAGCGGCAGGTTCTCCTTGAGCACGACGTCCCCCTTGGCCAGGATGACGGCCCGGGTCAGGGCGTTCTCGAGTTCGCGAACGTTCCCCCGCCAGGGATTGTCGCCGAGGGTCTTCATGACCTCGGGCGGGACCTTGTGGACGTTGCGGCGGAGATCCCGGTTGATCTTTTCGAGGAGGTAGGCGACGAGGTCGGGGATGTCCTCCCGCCGTTCCCGGAGCGGCGGCAGGGTGATCTCGACAACCTTGAGCCGGTAGTAGAGGTCCTCGCGAAACTTCCCTTTTTCAATCAATCCCTTCAAGTTCTGGTTGGTGGCAGCGATGATGCGGGCTTCGGTTTTGAGGACCTTCTCCCCCCCGACCTTCATGAAATCCCGGGTTTCGATGATCCGGAGGAGCTTGCCCTGGAGATTGGGGGAAACGTCGCCGACCTCGTCCAGGAAGAGCGTGCCCTTGCCGGCGATCTCGAACTTGCCCCTGGTCTCGCTGACGGCGTCGGTGAAGGCGCCCTTGACGTGTCCGAACAGCTCGCTTTCGAGGAGGGTGTCTGAGATCGCACAGCAATTGATGACGATGAACGGCTCGTCCCGGCAGAGGCTGTTGTAGTGGATGGCCTTGGCCACGAGCTCCTTGCCCGTACCGCTCTCGCCCTGGACGAGGACGTTGGTCCGCGTGTTGGCGACGGACCCGATGAGCTTGAAGACGCCCCTCATCCCGGCCGAATGGCCGATGATGTTGTCGATCGTGTAATCCTTCTTTTTCTCCTCGACGAGGTAGCTGACCTTTTCTTCCAGGGCCCGGACCTGGAAGGCCTTGTCGATCGTCAGGTCGAGCTCGGTGGCGTTCAGCGGCTTGACAAGATACTCGAAGGCCCCCAATTTGATCGCCTCGACCGTCGTCTTCATGTCGTCGAAGGCCGTCATGATCAGGATGATGGCCCGGCGGTTGCGCTCCTTGATCCTACGCAAGACCTCGAGCCCGTCGATGTCGGGGAGACGGAGGTCGAGGAGGACGACGTCCGGGGAGGATTCCCCGTAGGTCCGGACGCCCGCCTCTCCGGCCTCGGCCGTGGCCACATCGAAGCCCTTTTTCCCGAGCTGGGAGGCCAGGGTTTTCCGGACGAGCGGATCGTCTTCGATGATCAGGATGGACTTCATGGCGCTTCCTCCACCGGGATGAGAATGACGAACGTGCTCCCCCTCCCCCGCCTCTTGCAGACGCGGATCGTCCCGTTGTGCTGTTCGACGATCTTCCGGGCGTTGGCCAAGCCGAGCCCGAAGCCGGAGGGCTTGGTCGAGAAGAACGGCTCGAAGATGCTCTCCCAGTCCTTCTCCGGGATACCTGGCCCGTTGTCCGAGATCCGGATCCGGGCCATCCTCTTGCCGCCTTCCTCGGCCGGCTCACAGACGATGCTGATCTTTCCCCCGGCCTCGAGGGCCTCGTGGGCGTTGCGGAGGATGTTGAGAAAGACCTGTCGCATCTTGTCGGCGTCGACGTGAATCTGGGGCAGCCCTTCGGCGAAGACCGTCTCCACGACGACCTTCTTCCCGGCGAGCGTCTCCCTGAGGAGCTTGAGCGATTCCTCGACGACCTGTTCGATCGGCCAACGCTCCAGGCTGAGCTCCGGGACGCGGGTGAAATTGAGGAGCTCCTTGATGAAGCGTTCGATCTGGTCGATGCCCTCGAGCGACAGGCCGAGGTGGGCCTTGACGACATCGGCGAAGCTTTCGTCTTCGGCGACTTTTTGGATGTTGAGTTTCACCGAGGTCAGGGGGTTCCGGATCTCGTGGGCGATCGTCGCCGCCATGCGCCCGATGGAAGCCAGCTTCTCGTGTTGGACGAGTTTCCGGTTGGCGTCCTCCATCCGGTCCCGGGCCTGGAGAAGCTGGCGCGTCATTTCGTTGAAGCTCCGGGCCAGGTCGCCGACCTCGTCCCTCGAATCGATAGCGATGGCCTGGGAGAAATCTCCCTTCGAGATCCTGATGGTCCCCTCGACCAGCCTGTGAAGGGGCCGGGTGATCCGCCTGGCCAGGAGCGTCGCCCCGGCGACCCCGAGGAGGAACCCGCCGGCGGCGATGATCAGGAGGACCTTCTGGATCTCGCGCAGCTTGGCGTACATGGGCTCGAGCGACATGCCGATCTTGATCGAAGCCCACTTGGGGTCTTCACTATTCGGCGGGAAGACGGCGATCTCGACCTCGCGGACCCTCAGCCCTCGGCCCCGGACTTGGATCACTTTCTCTTCGGAAAACGGGGGGTCGTCGCGGACGAGGTCTTCCGGGAGGCGGCTCCCCGGCTCGAGGGCTCCCTGCCCGGGGACGAGTTCGCCGGCGACGTAGGGCCGGCCCAGTTTATCGTAGAAAACGATGTAGGGCATGTCCTCATCGATGTGGTCGTCGACGTATCTCTGGATCGCGGCCCGGTCCCAGCGAAAGAGCGACTGGAAGTTGGCGTCCTTCATGCTCTCGGCGAGAAGGAGCGCCCGGGCCTCCGCCTCCTCGGAGAGTATGGCGGCCTCGCGGCCTTGGATGACGACGAGGACGGCCCCGAAGAGAAGGCAGACGAGCAGGGTGATCCAGAAGACGAGGCGCGTCGAGATCGATATCTTGAGTTTCACGGGGTTCTGCTCAATCCTCCAGCCAGATGTCCTTGGTGTCGAGGAATATGAACCCCATGGCCGGGAGATGCACCCCCCGGACCTGGGGTTGAACGGCGATGCGGACGCGTTCCGAGAACAGGGGGATCGCGGGCACTTCCTCGTACAGGATCTTTTCGATGGCCCGGAACAGGCCGATCCGCTTTTCCCAGCTCGGCTCGACCTCGGACTGCTCGAGCAGACCGTCGAGCCGCGGGTTGGCGTAGCGCGCGTTGCGCTCGTTGACGATGGACCGGGAATGATAGAGGGGGACGATGATGTTCTCGGGGTCGGGGAAGTCCATGGT
>Ga0268276_1001694_pt1 | contig 20740 bp, 17 predicted proteins | sample saktaG_4_FD_190145 | JGI IMG/M metagenome (GOLD analysis project Ga0268276, IMG submission 190145) | Saline water microbial communities from Sakinaw Lake, British Columbia, Canada - sak_2010_1_5_45m | ecosystem: Environmental > Aquatic > Non-marine Saline and Alkaline > Saline ... | reverse complement strand
TCAGAACAGCCGCTCTCATTTCGCTGGCGCTCTCGACGGGGACGAGCTTCACCCCTTTAGGCGCCGGCAATAGCGTGGGGCCGCTGACCAATGTGACGGATAGCCCGCGCCTCTTCGCGGCAGCCGCTATCTCATATCCGAATGTCCCTGTGGAGTAGTTTGATATGTACCTTACCGGATCTATCTTTTCACGGGTGGGGCCCGCTGTGACGAGGATATGTTTTATCACTTTCCGCCTTCGCATTTAACGCTCATTAGACCGAATGCTTCGGCGGATCCGCCGAAGCCCCTCAGTTGGCTGGCCTTCATTGGCGGAGGCGGAGATCATCTTTTTGACTTCTTTGATTATTTCGGGAACGGGCGCGATGTGCCCTATCGCGTCATGGCCGCAAGCCAGGCGCCCTTTTACCGGTCCGACAAAGCGATACCCTATCTTCTCCAGTTTCGCTATGTTGGCCATCACTACCTTATGGTTATACATATTCTCATTCATCGCCGGGGCTATCAGGACCGGCGCTTTGGAAGCGTAGGTAACGCATGTCAAGAGGTCGTCGCATATGCCAGAGGCCAGTTTTCCTATCACGTTTGCCGTGGCCGGGGCTATCAGGACGAGCGATGCTCTCTCAGCCAAAGACGTATGCACCGGGCTCCACTTATCGGCGGGCTCGAACATCCCGGTCAGGACCTTGTTGCCGGAGAGCGTCTGAAGCGTAAGAGGCGTCACGAACTCCACCGCGTCCTTCGTCATTATGACCTGCACGTCGAAGGAATCTTTACGTAAAAGATTCACGATCTCGCAGGCCTTGTAGGCCGCGATGCTCGCCGTGACCCCTACGATCACAGTCTTTTGTGCGGCGCTCATGGTTCGACTCCGCTCACCATGATCCTGAGCAAAGCCATTGTTTGATAGTTGGCTGCGCCGAAGGGTCATTTTTCTTCTCTCACCTTATAAGTTATCTTGTCTTCCATGATCTCTTTCATGGCGATATTCGCCGGCTTGAAGTCTATGGGGGCGTCGACCAGCTTCTGCGCGCCGTCGGCCAGCTCTATCGTCCTGCGGGAGGCGAGTATAACGAGCTTGTAGATACTGTGCGTCTTGTCCAGGAGCTTATCTATTGCGGGGGATTGCATCTTTTTCTCCTTCCAGGATTATTATATCTTTCAGCTTCTTGTAGGCCGCGCTCAGCCTGTCATTGACCACCACGTAGTCGTACTTATCCCTGTACGACACTTCCTGCTTCGCCACTTTAAGCCTGTGCAATATGGCCTTGGGCGTATCCGCCTCCCTCGACTCAAGCCTCTTTTTGAGATCTTCCATCGACGGCGGCATCACAAATATAAGAACGGAATTTTGCGGATAATATTTGCGCACACTCATGGCGCCCTTGACGTCTATGCTCAAAAGAACGCTCCTGCCTTTCCGCAGCTCCTCCTCGACGGCTTTTTTCGGCGTCCCGTAGAGGAAGCCGAAATTCTCTTCGTACTCGAGGAGCTCTTTGGCGTCTATCATGCGGATGAACTCTTCGGCGGATACGAAGAGGTAGTCGGCTCCGTTACGCTCACCGCGCCGGGGAGGCCTCGTCGTTATAGATACGGACTGTTTCAGTTTTAGTTTGTCTTTGAGCAGTCTCTTGCAGAGGGTCGTCTTCCCGCAGCCGGACGGCGCGGAGACTATGAATATCTTGTTCTTGGGTTCTTTCTTAGGCGTCATGGTTCGACTCCGCTCACCATGATCCTGAGCAAGGCTGTTGTTTGGTTGTCGGCCGCGTCGAAGGGTCATTCTATGTTCTTCGCCTGTTCCCGGATTTTTTCGATCTCGCTCTTTATCTCTATGACGTTCCTCGATATCTTGAAATCGCTCGCCTTCGATCCGATCGTATTTATCTCCCTGTGCAGTTCCTGGGCGATAAAGTCTATCTTCTTTCCGGCCTCTCCGTTCACGCCGAGGGTCCTTTTGAAATTAGCGAGGTGGTTCTTGAGCCTGGTGATCTCTTCCGATATGTCGATGTTCTTAGCGAATATGGCCACTTCCATCTCGAGCCTGCCCTTGTCTATCTCGTGGCCGCTGGCGAGATCCTTGACCCTCTTCTCGAATCTCTCCCTGTACTCTTTTACGCTCAGGTGCGAGCTCGATTTTATCTCGGTGAGCATCTTATCTATGGACGAGGCTCTCTTAAAAAAATCTTTATGGAGGGCTTTCCCCTCTTTTTCCCGATCGGAGACTAAGGCCGCCAGCGCCACTGACAGCGCTCTCTCTATCTTAGGCCACAATACCGTCAGGCTCTCCTGTGTTGCCGCGTAGTTTATGACGCCGGGCAGGCTTATGAGCTCTCTCAGGCCGACCGGCTCTTTCAGCTTAAGGGCTCTTTTTAATCCCACTATCCCGGCATAGTAGCTCTTCGCGAGCTTCCTGTTTATCGCTATGACTTCGTCTTTGGCGCCTCTGTTCTCATAAATAATATTGACGTTGACCTTGCCCCTGTTTATCTTCTTCTGCAGTACCGTCTTGATCCTGTCTTCGAAGGGAGCTATCGTCTCGGACAGCTTGAGGCTGGCGTCAAAGAACTTATGGTTAACCGTCTTTAACTCCGCTATGATCTGCCCGCCCGGGAATTTTACCTCGCCCTTCCCGAAACCTGTCATGCTTTTGATCATATCGATCTCCTCAAATTTTCTTCGAAAATTTGATCCTGATCCCGCCTAAAGGCCATAACGAGGCGCGGCGGGAGAAGGATCTCCCATTAAAATTAATTATGCCCAGACACGCGCTTCTATACTCTTCTTCGCAGCTTTGGTAGGGTAAAGGTCCAATATTATTTCTTCGGGGGTGAACCATAATTTTATTTCGCGTTCGGATTCTGTCGGGTTGGCCGAGGCGTGTATGGCGTTCTCGTAAACGCCTTTTGTCGTGATCCTGCCGTAAGCCCCTCTTATGGAAACGGGGTCGGCCTCCTCAGGGTTTGTGGAGCCGCATATATCTCTCACCTTCTGTATCGCGTCCTCACCGTGGTAGACTAAGGCCATCACCTTCTTCTTGTGGTACTCGCCCATGATATACTTCAGCAGGTCTTCAAAAAACGGTTTATCCTTCAGCATTGCATAGTGCTCCTGGGCAAGCTCCCTGGAGACCTTTACGATCCTCGCGCCGACGATATCGAGCTTTGTTTCGGAAAGGCGCGTTAAGATGTTCCCGGTAAGCGACTTCTTCAACCCATCCGGCTTTATTAAGACCAATGTGGCTTGCGCCATATCATCTCCTATGTATTACCATATTATGGGACAGACTTTCTTACGCTGAGCATTATATTTAACTACAAACCGTGGAGTTTGTCAAGGCTAAATGGAAGGGGTCCGGGGGTTTATGCCTTTTTTGGCACAATTATATCCAGTATCCTGTTCAGGTCCTCTGTGGAGTAGTACTCTATGTGGATAGTGCCGCGCTTCTTGCCATGGAATATCTTCACGCGAGTGCCCAGGACTTGCTGGAGCTCCGTTGTTATGCTGTCTAGGTTATGGTCTTGCCTGACCGGTTTCTTTTGCGCTCCTGACTCGGAGCGCCTGCGCTCAACGAGCTTTTCGGTCTCGCGAACTGACAGGCTCTTGCCTATGACAACATTGCAAACCCTGTATTGTTCATTTTCCGTCGGAAGCCCTAAAAGCGCCCTCGCGTGTCCCGCAGTAATCGCTCCTTTCAAAACGTGTTCTTGGATTTTTTGCGGCAGAGCCAAGAGCCTTATCGCGTTTGAAATTGTTGACTTATCCTTGCCCAGCGCCTGTGCGATCTTATCCTGTGTAAAATCAAACTCTGCGGTAAGACGCGCGAAAGCCTTCGCTTCTTCTATGGGGTTCAACTCTTCGCGTTGTATGTTCTCTATGAGCGCTATTTCCAGCATATCTACATCATTGACGTCCCTGACAATGGCCGGTATCTTCTCAAGGTTAAGCATCGCGGCTGCACGAAGACGACGCTCGCCAGCTATCAATTCATAGCCGTCCATGGTCCTCCGAACAAGCACCGGTTGTATTATCCCTTTTTCTTTTATCGATTTAATAAGTTCGTTTAGCTTCTCCTCTTTGAAGTCGACCCTGGGCTGATATTTATTTGTCTTAACCTGGTTCAGAGACAAGCTAATAATCTGTTCGTTCTTACTCGTATCAACAAAAACAACATCTCTTGGCGGTATCAATGCCCCTAAACCCTTGCCCAAAGCTCGCTTTTCCATTATTTAATTTCCCCTTCATTAAGTCATTGCGAGGAGGCCTTTAGGCCGACGAAGCAATCTCATTTTCAGCATTTGAGATTGCTTCGCTCCCTTCGGTCGCTCGCAACGACGAATCTTGTATACTAGCACTTTTCACACCTAACAATTCATTGCAAAAATCTTCGTATTTTTTTGCCGCGATAGAATTCCTGTCATACAACGCTATTGGTTTTCCAAAGCCGGGCGCCTCAGCAAGACGAATGTTTCGAGGGATCACGGTATTGTAAACTTTCGTACCAAAAAACTTCTTCACCTCGTTGATTACTTCATTCGTTAAATTAGTTCTGTAGTCCGCCATCGTTAGAAGCACGCCTTCAACTTCAAGAGCTGGGTTTATATTCTCCTTAACAAGATTTATTGTATTGACTAATTGGCTCAATCCTTCCAGCGCATAGTACTCGCATTGTATCGGAATTATTACCGAATTTGCGGCGGAAAGGGCGTTTATTGTCAAGAGCCCCAATGATGGAGGGCAATCTATAAGAATGTAATCAAAGTCGTTTAAAAGACCGGCTACGGCTTTTTTCAGCTTATGCTCTCTGCCCATCACCCCGACGAGCTCAACCTCGGCGCCTGTAAGATTCAGATTGGATGGGAATAGCGAAAGATTCTCTACCTGTGTGCCGATAAGGACAGATCTTGGATCGGCATCCTCGATCAGTATGTCATATGTGCTTTGTTTGATTGAATGCTTATCGATGCCAAGGCCGCTGGTAGCGTTACCCTGAGGGTCGATATCGACCAGAAGGATCTTTTTGCCTGATAACGCAAGATACGCGGCGAGATTGATAGCGGTGGTCGTTTTGCCGACACCGCCTTTTTGATTGCAGAGCGCTATTACTTTTGCCATATTATTTGCTGTGTATAACGAACGCTCGACTTTGAGAATTTAGCGACGACAACTTCTCCGCTAATACCCTTAATTTATCATAATCGATCTTGCGGTAGTTATCAGATTTATGCATAACCATCTCCCGCCAGGCGTTATATGCTTCGTGCTTTTTTTCACTTTGTATGGGATACCTGTCAAAATGGTCCGCTATAATAAGCAGCTCGCTAACGCGACTCACTTTATATATGACACTGGATCTTGTGTAGCCGCTATTTTTTGTCGGTGCGATGCTTTTGCAATTATAGACATTTCCTACGTAGCGAAAAAACTCCCAGATCTCCTCTATTATTTGCTTATTATCGCTTCTCTGCTTGATGGAAAAGCTTACTCCAAAAGTGCCGCCGGCCCTACTATATGTGAAAGCAGCTTCACCATCACAGAAACCAGTCACATACCAAGGATCTAATGGCGCCATGACAACCTTGAAAGTGTGTCATCTGGAACATTTCCACATGAAATCATTCGTTTAAAATATACACGATAAAACGGTACTTGTCAAGTTTCCGATTACGTCTTTTTTAATATCGCTGATTGTTCGACAATAGTCAAGAGCGTATTGACCACCCAATACAACACCATGCCGGACGGCATATTATAGAAGATGAACCCAAACATTACCGGCATCATGATAAGCATCATCTTCTGCTGCTGTTGTTGCTCTGCGGTAACGGCGCTGCCCATAACCTTGGTCGACACTTTCTGTTGAAATACCATCAGAACGACCATTGCGAGAGGCAATATATTTATGTGATTGCCGATCAATGGTAAAGTGACCGGTAATGGTACGGCGTCTGGCATCGAGAGGTCTTTTATCCATAAGAAGCTGGCGCCTCTTAAATTTATCGATTTAGTAAGAGCCTGATACAGAGCGATAAATATCGGCATCTGCAGTAAAAGCGGCAAACATCCGCCCAGAGGGTTAATATTATACGTTTTATAGAGCCCCATCACTTCTTTATTGAGCTTTTGCGGATTATCCTTAAACTGGGCTTTCAGTTTCTCCATCTGCGGGTGTAGCTCGTGCATCTTCTGCATAGACTGAAAACTCTTGAGCGTAAGAGGGAAGAGCAGGATGTTCAAAAGCACCGACAAAATGATGACCGATAGTCCCCAGCTCTTCACGACGCTGTGCAGGATACCCAGCACAAATAGCAGTGTTTTAGCTATCCATCCGAAGAATCCGTAATTTATCGTCTCTTCGAATTCCATGCCTATCTGCTTGAGCTCTGACAAGGCGCTTGGTCCCGCGTAGAGCAAGTATTTCTGTTCTACGGAGGAATTGCCGGGTATTGTGACGCGCTCCATCTCTATGCCGGCCACAAGATCGTCGCCCGCAGCAATGGTATGAAACTGCTGCTTTGTCTGACCAAACGGCTTCATTATAATAGAGAAATATCTGGTCTTCAACGCAACCCAACTTATTATGCCGGGATTAGTAACTATGCTATTCTTAGGACGCTTGAACCCCACCGTCTTACCGTCAACTTTTGAGGTGACTTCAATGAGCCTCTTGTCTGACATGTTAGGTTCAACAATACCCGCTCCGCTGATGATTTGATAGGTCAACTCTTTTGGCTGGCTCGATGTATTTTTGAAAAACAGTTGCAACTCTATGGTATCATTGAAGTTATTGAGCGTGTATTCCTTTACTATCTGCAGGTCTTTTAGATTTAGCGTATAAATTACTTGATTTGATCTTCTGCTGATGATATAATTTGAGGATTCCAGCGGCAGCACTCCAAAAGAATCTTTTATAGAAAATATGTAACGGCTAGGGTCGCCCTCTTCCACCAGCACCAGGGGTTCGGACGAATTGCGCTTTTTGTGGCCTTTGAGCTCTATCTTCTTTACCGCGCCGCCTATGTTGCTGAAAGTGAATATGCCCCTGTCCGTAGCCACGGCCGACTCCCGCTCATTCTCCGTCGGGATTGACGGCGTAGGGACGAACGACTTAACATCGACCTCTTTTACTATCGCCCTTTCCTGAGGCGGTAAATTTTGAGTCTTTTTCGGCGCGGGGAAGAGGAACTGGAACATCACTATCACTATTATCGATAAGGTAACCGCCGTTATTAATCTCTTTTCCATAGTCTATTGTATCGGGTCGTAGCCGCCTCGCGAAAAGGGGTTACACCTGATCAGCCTCCAAACGCTTTTGATCCCGCCGAATAGAACGCCGTGCTTTTCAACGGCACCTATAGCGTATTCGGAGCAGGAAGGATAAAACCTGCAGCATCTTATGTTCAATGTTGACAGGTACTTACGATAAAACTTAAGTAGTGAGATGGTTAAAGTTTTCATAGGATTATGCCCGACTGTTTACTTAGATCGAGGAATGCTCGCTGTGCGTCAATATAAGAAAAGTTCTCTTTCGCGTCTCTTCTTACCACAAAAACTATATCGAAGCCCCTCTTCAGGATCTTTTTGTTCCTTCTGTAGGCTTCGCGGAAGAGTCTCTTTATGCGATTGCGCCTGACGGCTCTCTTTATGCTCCTGGCGCTTATTGAAAAACCGACCCGATTCGTTAACGCGCCGTTGGGCAGCAATCTTAGTACGACGAAACCTGATTTGTAAGAGCGCCCGAGCTTGTAAACCTTCCTGAAGTCCCCCGTCTTGATAAGACGTTCTTCTTTACCGAATTTTTCCGACGCCGGCCGCCCACCGACGGCAATAGGAGAATCTCCGCGTGCAGAGTCGGGTGTGTGCGAGGTTTCGCCGGGGATCATACGGTGAGCTTATGACGGCCCTTCTGTCTTCTTCTCTTCAAAATGGCGCGTCCGTGACGGGTCTGCATTCTGGCCCTGAAACCGTGCTTTCTCTTCCTCTTGATATTAGAGCCGCTCTTTAAAGTATACTTCATCTTGTTCTCCTGTAATGTTGTCCGCTGATCCTTCGGCAAGCTCAGGATCTACACTGCGCCTGTCGAAGTGTGATTATACCACAGAGAGTTTGTTAGTCAACATTTTAATTAATGCTTGCAATTGCAAATAGTTTTGATTATAATGTTGCCTGCTGTTAATATATGCTGTGCACAACCTGTGAATAACCTATGTATTCTCCTGGAAAAGTAAAAAATGGCCCAAAATGACCCTTCCGTATGGCTGAGGGCCCGGGAATTGATAAAGAAAGAGCTCGATAACGACCAGGCCTTCAATATCTGGTTCGGGCCGGTCAATTTCCACTCCATATCGGAAGAGACCCTGACGCTTGAGATCCCCAATAAATTATTTCAGGACATCCTTCTTGACCGTTATACAGCCGTACTGAATTCGAACGTCTCCAAGGCCTGCGGGAAAGAGATGAGGATCGAGTTCGCCATGCAGGAATCCTCCGACACGCCCAGCGCCAAACAAACTTCCGACGCTGTCGCCAAAGATAAGGCCCAGGCAAAGACGTTCTGGCCGTTCGGCCGCGACAAGCAGGACGCCGGCAAAGAGATCGGCCTGAGCGCGAGATACACTTTCGATACTTTCGTAATAGGCCCGAGCAACAGGTTCGCCCACGCCGCGGCTTCCGCCGTTTGCGATTCGCCGGCCAAAGCCTATAACCCGCTCTTCATCTACGGCGGCGTCGGCCTCGGCAAGACCCACCTGATGCATTCGATCGGGCACAAGATCATACAGCGGCTTCCGAAGGCGAAGATACTCTATATCTCCAGCGAAGAGTTCACCAACCAGCTCATCGGCGCCATACAGAACAGATCGATGACAAAGTTCAGGGAGAAATACCGGCACGTTGACATACTGCTCATAGATGATATACAATTCATAGCCGGCAAAGAGGCGACGCAGGAAGAGTTCTTTCACACGTTCAACACATTATATGACGCGCATAAGCAGATAGTCGTCTCGAGCGACCGCCCCCCTAAAGAGATACGGTCTCTCGAGGAGAGACTCGTCTCGAGATTCGAGTGGGGGCTCGTCACGGATATTCAGCCGCCCGATTTTGAAACGCGCATGGCCATATTGAAGAAGAAGTCCGAGAAGGAGACGATAGCGCTCCCCGACGACGTATATTACTTTCTGGCCGAGAAGATCAAGAGCAATATCCGCGAGCTCGAAGGCGCTCTCATACGCGTCGTCGCCTACGCGAAACTTATCGGCAGGGAGATCTCCGTCGAGATGGTGAAGGAGGTCCTGAAGGATATGATACGCGAAGGCGAGAAGAAAATCACTATCGACATGATCCAGAAGAAGGTCTGCGAATATTTCGATATAAAATTATCCGACATGAAGATAAAGAAGCGCAGCCGCGCGATCGCCTACCCGAGACAGATCGCGATGTATCTGGCCAGGCAGCTCACCGATTATTCTCTGCCGGAAATAGGAGAATATTTCGGCGGAAGGGACCATACCACGGTGATGCACGCGTACGAAAAGATAAAGACCGATTTGAAGGAGAAGAAGGGTTTGAGCGACCTTATCGGGCGCGTCACCGACAACATCGGAGCTTCTTAGGGCGAAAGCTGTGGATAACTTTTTTAGTTGTACATCGAGTTAAAGTCTTGTAACATATTGCGGAAAAGCGCCTTAGCGGCTTATACACACTACTAACAGCCCTACTACGGTTGCTACTAGCTTTAATTAATATAATAAAAGAAGGGAAACGAACTAATGAAATTTGACACAACAAAAGAGACCCTCATAAAAGGCATACAAGAAGTGCAGAGCGCTATAAACCCAAAGACGACATTGCCAATACTCTCAAACATATTAATAGAGGCCGGTAAAGAGACTCTCTCTCTTACAGCCACGGACCTGGATATAGGCATAGTATCAACTATACCGGTAAAGACCGGAACGGAAGGCGTTATAACCGTGCCGGCTAAAAAATTCTTTGACATAATCAAAGAGCTGCCGGATGGAGCGGTAGCGATATCCGTAAAAAAGAATAACCTCGTATATATAGAGTCGACAGGCTGTCTCTTTAAGATAATGGGCCTGCCAAAAGACGAATTCCCTCAACTGCCGGACTTTAAAGACAAGGATTCGATAACGATGCAGCGCCCGAGGTTGAAAAAGATGCTCTCGATGACAAGCTTCGCCATAAGCCGCGACGAGACGAGATATGTTTTGAACGGGGTGCTTTTTGTGATAAAACCCACATATATAAGGATAGTCGCCACGGACGGACGACGGCTGGCGATGGTCGAGGAGAAGAACCAGTCTCCCAAGACCCACGAGAAGAAGGTCATAATACCGGCCAAGACGATATCCGAGCTGGTCAAGCTGCTCGGCGAAGAGGGTGAGGTCAAGATATGCTTCGGCAACAACCAGATGCTATTCGATATGGGCAGCACCAAGGTCGTGTCGCGCCTGATCGAGGGAGACTTCCCGAACTACGAGCAGGTCATACCGAAAGAGATAAAAGACAAGGTACTGATAGCGAGGGCGAGCTTTCTCTCGGCGATGAAAAGGGCGGCTCTCTTCACAAACCCGGACTCTCTCGCGGTGAAGGTGGAGCTGGCGAAAGACAAGATGGTGCTTTCGAAGAACGCTCCTTATATAGGAGAGGCGCACGAGGAGATAGGGGTAGATTACAAGGGTAAGGACCTGGCGATCGGGTTCAACCCGGACTACCTGATAGACGCGCTGAAGAATATCAACGACGAAATGGTTCCCTTTGAAGTCGTGGACGCGGAAAAGCCGGGCGTTATAAGGATAGGCAGCGAATACGTTTACGTAGTCCTGCCGATGCAGATATAGCGCGAGGGCTTATGTGGTTATATGGCGGATGAAGCTAAGAAGCCGTTAGAGGGCCTGGTAAAGAGTATCATAGGCAACTTCGGCGGGAAAGATAAGCTCACCGAAGAGGAGATCCGCTCGGCGTGGAGCCTTGTGGTCGGCAAAAAGGCGGCGAAGCATTCGAGGCCGCGCTCTTTCAGCGACGCGAGGCTCATAGTGCACGTCGACGACTCGAGCTGGCTTTACGAGCTGACGACGCGGAAGAAGCATATATTGAGCAGCCTATCATCGGAATTAAAGGGTAAAAAGTTAAAGGACATAACGTTCAGGATAGGTGACTTAAGATGAGTGAGAAAGAAGCGAAGGGTAAAAAGGTTAAGGAATTTCCCGGCAAAGGGAAGGACGCGGCCGTAAAAAAGTACGACGCGACTACGATACAGGTCCTCGAGGGTGTGGAAGCCGTCAGGAAGAGACCCGCGATGTATGTAGGCGATACGACTTCACGCGGGCTTCACCACATGGTCTACGAGGTCGTGGACAACTCCATCGATGAGTGCATGGGCGGATACGCCACATCAATACAGGTGATAGTCCACGCCGACAATTCCGTCACGGTAATAGACGACGGGCGCGGCATCCCGGTAGATATACACAAGACCATGAATAAGCCGGCGCTCGAGGTGGTAATGACGACGCTGCACGCGGGCGGGAAGTTCGACCATAAGGCTTACAGGGTCTCGGGCGGGCTCCATGGCGTCGGGGTGAGTGTCGTGAACGCGCTCTCCGAATGGCTCGAGGTCGAGGTCAGGCGCGACGGCAAGATATACCACCAGGAATACGAGTGCGGCAAGACGGCATCGAAGCTAAAAGTCATAGGCTCCGCCAAGAATACCGGGACAAAAGTAACTTTCAAAGCCGACAAAGAGATATTCCCCTCCGGCATAAATTACAGCTTTGATATATTGTCGAACCGCCTCAGGGAGCTGGCGTTCCTGAACAAAGACCTGAAGATCGTGCTGAAGGACGAGCGCGCCAAAGGCAGGGAAGTCGAGTTCAAGTTTTCCGGCGGGATAGTGTCGTTTGTGGAGTTCCTGAATAAGAATAAGAATGTCCTTCATAAGAAGGTGGTCTATTTCGCTAAAGAGAAGGACGGTGTGCAGGCAGAGGTGGCGATGCAGTATAACGACGGATACGCGGAGAGCATATTTACCTTCGCTAATAATATAAACACGATAGAAGGCGGCACGCACCTCACCGGATTTAAATCAGCGCTGACCAGGACGATAAACCAGTATTGCAAGACAAAGAAGCTATTAAAGAACGAAGGCTCGACGATATCCGGCGATGACACGAGAGAGGGATTGAGCGCCGTTGTAAGCGCGAAAGTCCCGAACCCGCAATTTGAGGGCCAGACCAAGACCAAGCTCGGCAATTCCGAGGTCGAAGGAATAATAGAATCTATAGTCAACGAAGCGCTAGGCTCGTTCCTTGAAGAGAACCCGCCCGTAGCCAACAAGATAATAGAGAAGGCCGTATTGGCGGCGCGTGCCCGCGAGGCCGCGAGAAAAGCGCGCGAGCTGACGCGGCGAAAGGGCGCCTTAGAAGGCGCGTCTCTGCCGGGCAAACTCGCCGACTGTCAGGAGACCGACGCGAGCCTTTGCGAAGTGTATTTGGTGGAAGGCGACAGTGCCGGGGGCTGTTTTTTTGGAGATACAGAAGTTGCTCTTGCCGACGGAAGAAACCTTAGTTTCAAAGAGTTGGTTAGCGAGTGGGAAAATGGTAAACAAAATTATTGTTTCACAATAAAAGACAACGGTAGTGTAGGGATAGAAGAGATAGCAAGTCCCAGATGTACGCAAAAAGAGGCCACCGTCGTCAACGTCATATTAGATAACGACGAAGAAATAATGTGTACGCCCGATCATTTATTTATGGCGAGAGATGGTTTTTACGTCCAGGCAAAAGATCTGCGGCCCGGTGAATCTCTTATGCCGTTCAGGACGAAGCTCTCCTCTAAAGGAGACGGGATAACGATAGAAGGCTACCCGATGGTTTTCGACACATCAAAAAATCGATGGATATTTTGGCATCTTCTGGCGGACGCACATAATCTTGATCGGGCAGTGTACAAAATATCCGATGGTGAAACCAGGCATCATATAGACTTTAACAAACTAAATAACCGCCCAGACAATATTGTTCGGATGAGCAGGGCTGAGCACTTTGAGCTTCACAGAAAGCACATTAAGAAGACAATGCACACAAAAGACGTTATTGAAAAATGCAACAGAACAAAAAGAACGCCAGAATACCGACAGAAGCTTTCCGAAACGATGAAGAGACAGTCGGCGACCCTTAGCAGAAATGCTAAAAAACAATGGGCAAACCCCGAGTATAAACAATATATGCTTAAGAAGTATATGGAGTTCTTCAATAAGGATGAAAAATTCAGGGCCCGGATACTCGGGCTCATAAATGAAGCCCAGAAAAAACACTGGGCGAGCCCGGCTAATAGAAGCAAGCAGGCCGTGGGAACGAAGAAATATTTTGAAAATCATCCGAGGCACAGAAAAAAGCATTTCGAGATCTCAAAAATACAGTGGGATGACATTACTCTTATTTCGTGGAGGCGGGAAAAGACGAAAGAGCAATGGACGGATGAATTCAGGGCAAAGCGTAAGAAGGCCTATGATCAGACATATTTTAGACACAGCATGAGCTTATTGAAAAACGTGCTCGATACATACGGCGACACGGCTCATTATGAACCGGCAAGAAAGGTTAAGAGGGATAAAAATCTGTTAAAGCTCGGTACTTTGTGCGAAAGGTTTTTTGGCGACGACATGGCCAGGATGTGTGAAGCCGGCAAGAACTATAACCACAAAGTCAAGCGAGTAGAATGGTTGACAGACAGGGTCGATGTTTACGATATCGAGGTGCCAAACACGCATAACTTCGCGTTGGCCTCCGGCGTATTCGTCCATAACAGCGCAAAGCAGGGGCGCGACAGGCGTTTCCAGGCGATACTGCCATTAAAAGGAAAGATACTGAACGTAGAGAAGGCGCGGCTCGATAAAGCGCTCTCCAATGAAGAGATCAGGACCATCATCACCGCCATAGGCTGCGGCATCGGCGAAGAGTTCGATATAGCCAAGATAAGATACCACAAGATAATCATAATGTGCGATGCGGATGTTGACGGCTCGCACATCAGGACGCTGCTTTTGACGCTATTCTACAGGCAGATGCCGGCCCTGATCGAAAACGGCCACATCTACATAGCTCAGCCGCCTCTATACAAGATAAAGAGGGGCAAGCGCGAAGAGTACATACAGACAGAAGACGAGTACAATAATCTTTTGCTGGAACTCGGCACCGAGGGCATGACCCTTGTTAGGCTGAAAGATAAACACCAGTTTACGGATAAGCAATTAAAGGCCGTTCTGGACTCTCTTATAGAGCTCGAGGGCTATGGGAACGCAATTGAGCGAAGTGGAGCATGTTTATCAAAATACATCACTTTAAGGCAGAAGAAGACCAAAAAACTGCCACTTTATATGGTAAAAGTGGAGCAGGAAGCCCATTTTCTATACAATGATGATGAGCTCTCCAAATATGTAGGAAACGATACGAGCAAGAGCAAGGATTATATGGAATTCTATGAAGCAAGAGAGATCGAGAAGATCGTAGACAAGATAGACAAGCTTGGGGTCGACATGGAGGAGTACGATAGCCCGGAAGAATCCCCCAAGGAGAAGAAGGACACTAAGAAAGAGTCCTCAAAGCCGATCTACACTATAAAGATGGAAAAAGAGACCAAAGGCTTTTATTCTCTTAAAGGGGTCCTAAAATTTGTAAAGAGAGTAGGCAAGGAGGGTATGAGCATACAAAGATACAAGGGCTTAGGAGAGATGAACCCGGTCCAGCTCTGGGAGACGACGATGGATCCCGAGAAGAGGACTCTCCTTAAGGTCATGCTCGAGGATGCCGTTGAGGCCGACTCCATGTTTACGATACTGATGGGTGAGGCCGTAGAGCCAAGAAGAGAGTTTATCGAAAAGCACGCGCACGAAGTGAAGGTGTTGGATATTTAATTTTTTGAGAAAATCTGAGGAGACGAGATGTACGCACGTAACGAAAAGATAAGCCCGGTATATATAGAAGAGGAGATGAAAGACTCCTACATAAACTACGCGATGAGCGTCATCGTAGGCAGGGCTCTGCCCGACGCGCGCGACGGCCTGAAGCCGGTGCATAGGCGCATTCTTTACGCGATGAAGGAGCTCGGCGTAGAGCACAATAAGCCGTACAAAAAATCGGCAAGGATCGTGGGAGATTGCTTTGTTAAAGATACCCTGGTAGCTTCGGGTAAGGGGCTGATCGCAATACAGGATATAGAGCGCGGGGATTCTGTATATACGCAAACAGGCCTGAAAAAAGTCACAGCCCTTTTTGAGATGCCGGCGAAAAACTTATTGAAGATAGTCCTCGAAAACGGTGTTTACAACACAGTAACGCCATCTCAGAAGATCAAGGTGTTAAATGATAAATTAGAGTTTGTGTGGAAAAAGGCCAAGGATATTACCCGCGACGACTACGCCATCATGAAGAGCGCGTATCCTGACATACATGATAAGGCGTTGCTTGGGCGGTATCTGGGGGAAAGAGCGGTTTATCTAAATGAAAATATCGCCTATCTACTGGGATTCTTTTTATCCGATGGCTGGATAGAGAAAAGAAGCGGCAGGATCTGCTTTTATTCTATAACCGAGGAGACTATTCACAGGATCCATAAGATATTGAAGGAAGAATTTGACTACGAAGCGAAGGTAGAGATCAAGAAGTACAAATATACTGCGAGAAACGGGTTTGTTAAGAATACGGGCTACCAGATAAGGGTCCACAGGGGCAGCATCAACGGGTTTCTTACTGACGCGCTCTGCTTAAAGGGGATGCGATCCCTGACAAAGAAGATCCCCGCGCAGATTTTTTCTTCCCCCTCCGCCGTCGTGTGGGCCTTCGTCTCCGGGCTGGTTGAAGGCGGCGGCAGCATACATGTAAATAGAAATGTCATTCATTATGGGTCTATTTCGGAGGAGCTGATTAACCAGTTGCAGATCCTGCTGCAGCATCAAAACGTATTAGGGTTCAGGTACAGCGATGGTCCGCGCGATGGCCACGTGATTAACGGACGGTTCGTCAGGTCCGATAACAAGTCTTATAATTTGGAGTTCCGGGGCGTTTACGCCCACCTTATGGCTTCCTGTTTGTCTTTAGCGAGCCAAGAGAAGGCCGCCAAAATAATGACTATGCTGACAAAAGATCAAAGGGATTGCTGGTCGAGTCTCGACGCTATTCCTTATGCCGGTAAAGCTGTATTCAAAGAATTGAGCGAAGCGCATTTGGGCGGCGGGTGGTATAAGAATGGCGAGGGCAAAAAATATAGATCAGGCATAAAGTATCGGGGGGGGAGCAAAATACACTACTCTACCGATCTATGGGATAAGCCCCTGAGCGCTTCGCAAATAGTGGGCTGGGGCATAATGGAGAAGCTTCGGCAGATAGAGTCGCCCCTGTTCAGCTTTATTGACGAGGTAATTAAAGAGCGCCTGCATTTTGTCAGAGTTGACTCTGTGGAAGAATCGTCGGCTGAAAAGACTTATGATATTCAGGTTGAAGGCGATCACGAATTTATAGCCAATGGCATGCTGTCGCACAATTGTATGGGAAAATATCACCCGCACGGTGATACCGCGATATACGACACTCTCGTAAGAATGGCGCAGGATTTCAGCCTGCGTTATACTCTCGTCGAGGGTCAAGGAAATTTTGGTTCGGTCGATGGGGATATGGCCGCGAGTATGCGTTATACAGAAGCGAGACTTGACCGCATTGCCGATTGGATGCTTCTCGATATAGAGAAGAACACTGTCGACTTCATGCCGAACTTTGACGGCTCTCTGAAGGAGCCCACCGTTCTCCCGGCATGCTTGCCCAATCTGCTCGTCAATGGCTCGAGCGGTATCGCCGTCGGCATGGCGACGAATATCCCCCCGCATAATCTGAAAGAGATAACCGAAGCCGTTATGTTCGTTATAGACAATCCCGGCTGTGACCCGAAAGACCTCTTGAAGAAGGTGAAGGGCCCGGACTTCCCCACGGGCGGCATAATACGCGGCACCGAGGGAATAAAGAACGCCTATACTACGGGCCGCGGGCTTTTGAAAGTTCACGCCAAAGCGTTTATCGAAGAACAGAAGAACGGCAAAGAAGCGATCATCATAAAAGAGCTTCCGTATCAGGTGAACAAGGCGAACCTGGTAGAGGCGATAGCGGACCTCGTGACGGACAAGAAGATAGATGGGATCACTGATCTGCGGGATGAGTCCGACAAGGACGGGATGCGCGTCGTGATCGAGGTGCGCAGGGGCGCAAACTCCAAAGTCATCTTAAACCAGCTCTATAAGCACACCCAGATGCAGACCACCTTCGGCGTGATAATGTTGGCACTCGTCGAGGGCAGGCCGAGGGTCTTAAATTTAAAAGAGGCCCTGGTCGAATTCATCCGCCACAGAAAAGAGATCATTACCCGCAGGACAAGATATGACCTCGAGAAGGCTCAGGACCGCGCGCATATACTCGAAGGTTTAAAGATAGCGCTAAAGGAGCTCGATAAGGTAATAAAGATAATCCGCGCCGCGAAAGACCCGCAGGAAGCCAAGGCGGGTTTAATAGATAAGATAGAGCTCTCCGAAAGACAGGCCCAGGCAATACTCGAAATGCAGCTGCAGCGCCTGACTCACTTGGAGCGCGACAAGATAGAGAAAGAGTACCTGGAGCTGATCAAGAAGATAGAGCTTTTTAAGTCCATTTTGGAGAGAGAGAAGAAGGTTCTCGACATTATCAAAGAAGACATGAAAGAGCTTAATGAAAGATTCGGGGACGAGCGCAGGACAGAAGTTCTCCCGGAGACCGAAGAGCTCGACATAGAGGACCTCATAGCCGAAGAAGACGTAGTCATCATGATAAGCCATACCGGATATCTGAAGCGCCTGCCCGTGTCGAGCTATAGGAAGCAGCGGCGCGGCGGCAGGGGCGTTACCGGCGCCGACATGAAAGAGGAGGACTTTATAGAGCACCTCTTCATCGCCTCGACGCACGACTATATGCTCTTCTTCACCGACAAGGGCATCGTGCACTGGCTCAAAGTCCACGAGATACCTGAGGCGGGCCGCGCATCGAAAGGGAGGCCGATAATCAACCTCCTGGCTCTCGGCGCTGGAGAGAAGGTCAGCGCCTTCGTCCCCGTAAGGCAATTTAAAGAGGGCGAGTTCCTGGTGATGGCGACGAAGAAAGGCACCATAAAGAAGACGGCCCTTACGGCTTATTCAAATCCGAGAAAAGGCGGCATCATAGGCATAACGCTTGAAAAAGACGACGAGCTCATCGAGGTCCAGCGCGCCGACGGCAACGCCGAACTTCTTCTGGCGACGCGCGAAGGCAAGGCTATCCGCTTCAAAGAGTCCCAGGTCCGCGAGATGGGCAGGGGCGCTAAAGGAGTGCGCGGTATAAACCTGGGCAAGAAGGACGCTCTCATAGCGATGGAGATCGCCAAGCAGGAGCAGACGATATTGACGGTGACCCAGGAAGGGTTCGGGAAGCGCACGTCTTTCAAAGAATACCGTCTCCAGTCCCGTGGCGGCAAGGGCATCATAAACATAAAAGTCACCGGCAAGAACGGCGAGGCCGTCGGGATGAAGACCGTCTCCGACAAGGACGAGCTGATGCTGATCACGGAAAAGGGCATGATAGTGCGCTCGCCCGTTAAAGATATAAGGTCCACCGGACGCTCAACTCAGGGCGTAAGGCTCATGAAACTTGACAAGGGTGATAAAATAGCATCTATAGCGAAGATCATCCCCGAAGACGAGGCCGCGGAAGAAGAGAAGATAAAAGAGGCGGAGTCCCTGGTCAAGAAAGAGCCAGCGGCACCAAAAAAAGAAGAAGCGGAGAAACCAAAAGAAGAGGCGAAGCCGGCAGCACCTAAAGAGGCGCCTAAGACTAAACAGAAAGAGGCTCCGAAGAAAAAAGTGACAAATCGGAAAAAGTAATAAGCGTCCCCATCGTCCCCCGCCACGACGATCAAGAGGGTGGGGCGGGATCCCGCCCCAAATCTAAAAAGTAGCTTGGCGGGATAGCCTGGCCCCGGATATCAGACCCAATGTTTTGGACGTACATAATTAAAAGCGGAAAAACAGGTAGTCACTACACAGGGTCTTGTGGTAATATTGAAGCGCGGCTAAAAGATCATAACGGTAATAAAGTCAAGTCAACTAGAAACAAAGATCCCTATAAGCTGGTTTATATGGAAGGTTCTAAGTTTAAGAAAGATGCCCTTCGCCGCGAAAAGCAAATAAAGAGCTTTAAAGGTGGAAGGGCTTTTAAGAAGCTAACATCGTCCCCATCGTCTAGCCTGGCCTAGGACATCAGGTTTTCATCCTGACGACTCCGGTTCGAATCCGGATGGGGACGCCAACATAAGAGACGTAGTTTCCAAGTAGCGACGGAGACTGCGTCTTTTCTGCTTTATCCCTATATCTCTCAAGTCGTTACATCTCTCCCTTACTCCATATTACTCAAGGTATCACAACACCTGCAAAACATAAAAATCACTACTTTTGGTGGTGGTTTTGGTGGTAGCTTTAGTGGCGAGGCGGCTCTATGAATGGCTATCAATACCTCGAAAACGATTTCTTTGATCTCTGCAAGACCCGCAAGATAAGAGCTGTCTCAATGCTTCTTTACATCTACCTCAGGGGTTTATATTGTCGCTTTCAAAGCTCAGAATTCTTCTACAAAGATAAACAGATTCATGACCACTTAGGATTTAGCCATAAGACGCTTCAGCGGGCGAGGCTGTTCCTGCAGGAGCGTGGCTTGATTAAGTTTGTACCGGGAGTAGGCAAGACTCTTACGACTTATCAGATGTTGGGCACAGTATTACTGCCTGAGGGTATGGACAAAACAGCCGTAGGGTATGGACACTTTAAGGGGAATGGTATGGTCAAAAAGACCACACCTATATATAAGAGTTATGAAAGAGTTAAGAATAGAATAGGGGTTTTCCAAGGAACGACCAAAGACGAAAGAATAGACCTACAGTCGAAGGGGCTATATGAGACGAACTGTAAGAGCATATGACCATAAGAAAGCAGCCGGACCATCACCTTTAGAGCATGATTAATTCGCATTTTAATTCTCAAGGAATTCACGTCGAGGTATGCGTTAGTCGCGTAATTTATAGCGCATTAATTTGTGAATTATTTTTTAAAGATGTTCTTTATCCCCAAGCACTTACGCTAAACCCCATGCGGTTACCTTCGCCCAATTCCGACAAGACTTCTGGCGAAGGTAACCGCATGGCTCTGGGAGAAAAAATCACTTGAACACTCTTTAAGCCAAGAGAAGAGAACCTCACCAAAACGAAAGGTAAAAAACAGATGGGAAAAGGGAGAATAACCAAGGTAGAGCAAGCATATAGGATCAGGATGCTGCTTAGGTTTATATTTATCTTCAGGTATACCACAAGAGAACAGCTATTTAAGTTTGGCCAAGACAGGCTTGAGCTATCATATCAGCGCTGGTTAATAGACTACTCTGTTAAGCGAGGTTTTATCGCCACCTACCGTGAGCCAGCCTTAAGCCTTAAGGTTTACTATTTAACTCAAAGAGGTAAGGAATGTATCTCTAAATATGAGCCATTTAGCGGCTATTACCGCTTCAATCACAAGAACGCCGGCCTTAATACCCTTGAGCATCAAAAAGCTGTTATTGAGAGCTATTTTTTTCTCTATAAGCAGCTGGAGATAAAAGAATGGATACCCGAGTGGGTCATAAGAAAA
>Ga0268276_1001692_pt1 | contig 20755 bp, 22 predicted proteins | sample saktaG_4_FD_190145 | JGI IMG/M metagenome (GOLD analysis project Ga0268276, IMG submission 190145) | Saline water microbial communities from Sakinaw Lake, British Columbia, Canada - sak_2010_1_5_45m | ecosystem: Environmental > Aquatic > Non-marine Saline and Alkaline > Saline ... | reverse complement strand
AGGTGATCCCCTCGCTGTCCGCCGGAATCGCAAAGGAGATGGCGTAGTCCTTGTCCTCCTCACGCATGCTTATAGTGGGCATGATGATGATCTCATGAGAGTTGAGCGCGCCGGTCTGGTGGCACTTTGCGCCCCTTACCATGATCCCGTCTTTCCTCTCCTCCACCACGTGCATGAACATGTCTGGATCAGTCTGCTGATGAGGAGCCAGACCCCTGTCACCCTTCGGGTCCGTCATGGCACCGTCACAGGTTAAGTCGTTTTCCTGTACGTATTCGAGGTATTTCAAAAAGCGCTTGTTATACTCCGTCTTGTACTTCTGGTCGATATCGTATGTGGTCATCGAAAGGGCGTTCATGGCATCCATCCCCACACAGCGCTGGAAACAGCAACCGGTCAGCGATCCGAGGAGTCGGCCCATCTTGGATTTCTTAACCAGATCCTCCGTACTCTGATGGATGTGGCAGAAGCGGTTGACCTTCTTCCCCGTGATATGAGAGGTGGCCGTCATCAGGTCCTCGTACTCAGGGTAATGGGCAAATTCATAGGTGGCGGCAACGGCATTCATCGAGGGACGGATGATCGGATTGTCAACAACATTCTCCACTTTTTTCCCAAACATCCAAACATTAAAATTTAACTTTCTCAAACTCTCTTCGTACTGCTTCGCGTTCATTAACGCCATAACTAAACCTCCTGTATCTTTATTGGCCTCTTTATCCTGCTTGAATAAAGTGGCGGCAATTTTTCATTGATAGCATACTTAAACGGGCACCTACAATTTTCGTGCCGTTCGCCCGTATGCAATCTCAGCATTCTGATAAAATATGTGAATCAGAATGGTTACACATTTACCGGAATCAACATATCACCCATTCTCCCCACTACTGCGCCGACAACATAATGCCTGTCTGCATTATTTTCGACAACAGGTGCCCATATCTATTGGAAATCAGACCACAATGGAATGTCTGGCAGAATGATGCCCAATGGCATTATTGGAGTTGGATATTCATTGAATCGGCTCAAAGGGTTGTGCCTGGCGGAACGAGCAAGACGGTACTGATCAGACAATAATGCTATATTGCATCATTGCATTTTTTGAGTTTGCGTGTCAGGGTTGAAGGATCAACCCCGAGGTGTGGCGCCGCCCTCCTTGCGTTGCCATATTTGTTGATGGCATCTCGGATAGCAGACATTTCCACACACCTCAAATGTTCATTAAGTGTTTTCCCCTGACATGGATTTTCATGTTCCGGCACCTTATATACCTCAGCCGGAAGATCGTTGACGTCTATATGGTTGCCGGGGGTAATGACCACAAGCCGCTCTATCAGGTTGGCCACTTCTCTCACGTTTCCAGGCCATGAATATTTGATCAATGTATCCATGGCCTCACTGCTGAAAACCTTTTTTTTGGCATACTTATTGTTGTAACGATTGAGAAAAAGCGTTATCAGACGAGGTATATCCTCGACCCTCTCGCGAAGGGGGGGAATATAAACAGGAATTACATGCAGACGATAATACAGATCCGAACGGAACTCTTTCTGTCTCACCATTTCCTTCAAATTCTGATTGGAGGCACATATCAGCCGCACATCCACCTTTCTGGGTTTTGTTCCCCCAACCCGCGTTATCTCGAAGTCCTGCAGCACCCTGAGCAATTTACCCTGAAGAGTAAGCGGCATTGACTCCACTTCATCCAGAAAGAGAGTCCCCTTGTCGGCCACTTCAAATAACCCAGGCTTCCCTTCTTTACTGGCTCCAGTGAATGCCCCCTTTTCGTATCCAAACAGCTCACTCTCCAGAAGCGTTTCGGGGATTGCACCGCAATTAATCTTTACAAAAATCCCTTTTTCGGCACGGTTTGACATGGCATGTATCTCTTCGGCGATTCTGTCCTTCCCGACTCCTGTCTCTCCGTGGAAAAGTATGGTTGCATCTGTCCTGCAAACACGCTCCACCAGGTCATACACGGATCTCATCGCCCTGGACACCCTTATGATTTCATTGTCTTTGTATTCCGACAGCTGCAGCTCCTGGAGCTTGTCTCTGTAGGCCCTTGTCATTTCCAGAGATTCTTTAAGCTGTTGATCCAGACTGTCCAGGTCGGTCATATCCCGGACATTGGTCACAACCATCTTGATCGTACCTTCATCATCAAAAAAAGGATTGCCTGTTACCAGTACATGTTTCCCTGTCTTCAACTTCTGTGAGAGGGTTACCGTCTTTTTCTCCTCCAGGACTTTCAATGTAACGCTCTCACTGAAATAACCCTCATTGACAAGGTCTCGCATATTGCGCCCCAGCACTTCCGGGGCCTTAATGCCGGTGATATTTTCGTACGCCCTGTTTACCCTTATCGTATTGGCCTCACCGTCGGTCACATATATTCCGTCATATGAAGAACCGATAATTGCCTCAACCTCACGTACTACTGTCTGATATCTGGACAGGTGCTGCGATATTTTCTCATACTCTTCCTTGTCGTGAAATACGCTTATTACCCCCACCAGTTCACCCTCCCAGATGATGGGGGTCCTGTTGACCAGAAACGAGCCTGTTCTATTTACAACAGGAACCGCTATCTGAGGCTCCCCTGTATCTATAATCTTTTTAAAGTCGAGCCAGGCATCATTGTCAATCTCGGAATAGTGGATGGAGCGGGGCTTTACCTCCATCCTGAAATCCAGAAGAGTCCTTGCTACCTCATTGATATATGCCAGATATCCGTCTCTGTCGATTGCGATAATCGCGAAATAAGCGGAGTCAAGGAGCGCTTTGAATGGAAGCTCCGGATTCGATAATATCTTTTCTGCGGATTCATTTTGCTCAGACATGGCAAAAACCACCAAAATATATCTTTGATAATACTGACATCTGTGAATGGCAGTCTATTAGAATCTACATCCGTAGTCAAATGCAAAATAGAAGGAAGTACCCGTGCCATAAGACAGGATTGATTAAAACAAACCAAAAGGGTATACAAAGAATCATGGGGAAAAAAGGTTAAGGAGGCCGTTATGAAACTAGACATACTCTTTATGGGAACGCCTGAATTTGCCATTCCTTCATTAAAGGCCCTCGTGAAAAGCGGTTATCATGTTGTGGGAGCTGTCACTCAGCCGGACAAACCGAAGGGCAGGGGGAGAAAACACATCGCTCCGCCTGTGAAAACCTGCGCGCTGGAGCTGGGAATTCCCGTCTATCAACCTGACCGCGTCCGGGACGAAGATTTTCTGGATACATTCAGAAAGATATCCCCTGACATGGTGGCACTGGTCGCGTTCGGTCAGATACTCCCCAGAGAGATTATCGATTCTCCCCGGTTCGGCTGCCTCAATGTGCACCCATCCCTGCTCCCGAAGTACCGGGGGGGGTCGCCCATCAACTGGCCCATTATTAATGGGGACAGGAAGACAGGTGTTACCATAATGCTTATGGATGAGGGGGTGGATTCAGGAGATATCCTGTTGCAGGAGGAAATCGATATAGACATTGATGATACATTTGACGATCTCCATGGAAAATTATCCGCAATGGGCGCGAGACTCCTGATCGGGGCTGTAGGGGGTGTGATGGACGGTATACTTGCCGGAACCCCGCAGGACCCGTCCCTCGCAACCTTTGCGCCTCTTCTTACAAGCGAGACAGGATACATTAACTGGGACAATGAAGCGGAAGTGATCGTAAATCTCATCAGGGGGCTTTCGTCTAATCCCGGAGCGTATTCCTTTCTCGGGGATAAGAAATTGAAGATATTCTACGCGGTGCCGGGGAAAGAAAAATCTTCAGGGGAAAAGGCACCGGGAACACTGGGGAATCTGATGGAAGCCGGACTACAGGTAGCCACAAGGGACGGACATGTATATCTCAAAGACGTGCAACTTGAAGGTAAAAAAAGGATGTTTATCGAAGATTTCCTGAGAGGATATCGTCTCTTGCAGGGTGATACACTTGAATAGAAACGGCTTTGTAAAAGATCTTGCTCTATGAAAAATACCCCACGCAATCTGTCTGTTCAGATTCTGAACAGAATAGAGGAGGGACATGCCTTTGCGCAGCCCCTTCTGGACGCATATCTTTCAAGGGATATCCTTGCCAATACACAGGACAGGGGGCTTCTGACCCGGCTTGTCTATGGAGCTCTCCGTCTCAGAAACCGTCTGGACTGGGTTATACGCGCGGTATACTCGGGCAAATTCGAAAGCATGGAGCCGGGGATACGCAATATCCTGAGAGTGGCGCTCTACCAGGTGATGTTTGCCGACAGGGTGCCGACGTATGCCGCGACGGATGAAGCGGTCAAAATGACGAAGAAGATGTATCCCGGGCGTTCAAACCTGGTCAACGCAATCCTTCGTAACGCGGCAAGGAAGATGGATACAATACAATATCCTTCCTTTGATGAAGATCCACTGCTTCACATCTCTGTATTGCATTCGCACCCATTATGGATTGTAAAAATGTGGGCGGAGGAGCTTGGCATTGAAGATACGCTTGCGCTGTGTAAAAGCAATAATGAGATACCACCCCTTACCATCAGGGCAAACCGGCTGAAAACCACTCGGCCTGATCTGATCGGAATGCTCGAAGATTGCGGCTGTGGCGCCGTGCCCTCAAGATATTCACCCGACGGCATCGTGCTATCTGACCTGTCCGCACCTGTCGTCAAAATGCCGCTGTATGAAGAGGGATATATACAGATCCAGGACGAGGCGTCCCAGTTGATATCCATCCTCTTAGATCCGAAGCCGGGGGAGATGGTGCTGGATGTGTGCGCCGGTGTAGGCATAAAGACGACGCACATGGCCGAACTGATGCAGAACAGGGGCAGGATAGTTGCAATGGATATAAGCAGCAAAAAAGTGGAAATGTCACGGGTACTGGCCCGCAGGCTGGGCGCGACAATCATCGAACCGATCGTCCACGATGCAACAAAGGACCCGCAGGATGATCTTCGCGGAAAGTTCAACAGGGTTCTTGTTGATGTCCCCTGCTCCGGCATGGGGACATTGAGGAGAAACCCGGAAATCAAATGGAATACCACACCAGAAGACATGAAAAAAAATCCGCCTCTCCAGAAAGAGATACTGAATCACTCTGCTCCTTACTTGAAGAATGGGGGAATTATGGTGTACGCTACCTGCACCATTTCATCCGCGGAGAATGAAGAGGTCGTAAGGGAGTTTCTGGCCGTCCACCCTGATTTCGAATGCACCCGCCAAACCACCTCCCCTGTCGACATGCTGGACAGACATGGAATGTTCAGGACATTTCCCCACCTCCATGAAACGGACGGCTTCTTTGGAGCCGCATTGAAAAGGAAAGGAGAATAATTATGACTAAGAAGATACCGACCCGCGATGAGGCTCTCGCGCTTCTGCATGAATATAACGAAAGCGACAGCCTGCTGAAGCATGCCTGTTCCGTGGAAGGGGTTATGCGTTACTGTGCGAGGAAACATGGTGAAGATGAAGACAAATGGGGAATTATCGGCCTCGTACATGACCTCGATTATGAACGTTTCCCGGATCAGCACTGCACCATGACAAGGAAAATCCTTGAAGAACATGGCTGGCCTGAGGAATATATACGCGCTGTCGTATCCCATGGATGGGGGATATGCTCGGATGTGGAACCGAAGAGCACTCTGGAAAAGACACTTTTCGCTATCGATGAACTAACAGGCCTCGTCACCGCCAATGCCATGATAAGACCTTCCAGAAGTGTCATGGACATGAGCGTGAAATCGGTCAGAAAGAAATGGAAGACCCCTTCGTTCGCGGCCGGCGTGGACAGGTCAATCATCCAGAAAGGCGCTGAGATGCTGGGGGTTGAAATAAGCGAGCTTATCGAAGACACCATTAACGGCATGCGTGAAGTTGCCGATGAGATAGGGTTGAAGGGAGATACCGCCCCTGAACCCTGAACATTATGAATTTCTTTTAGAACCATGCCTCAAATTGCAGGAATTTATAAACATAAATGGTCATTTTCCGGGGATAACCGGTAAAAGCACGCCTTATCGGTTGAATGTCACTGATTTATATGCGAACGGGCATACTAGAAGTCTCACCGGATAACACACCAATTGCAAGCATTGCAGACAGCAACAATCGAAAAAACAGATTGGCATGCAAATTGCTGATTCTCTAAGTACAAGAGCTTGTCTGAATAACCGGTAAAGGCGGACGCAATGTCAGATAGAAAAACAGACTGTGGTTTTACGCTGATAGAGCTTATGATCGTAATCGCCATCATAGGCATACTGGCAGCTATTGCCATTCCACAGTTTAATGCCTATAGAGACAGGGCATACCGGGCTGAATGTATATCGGTCGGGGAAAGCGCGCACAAGGCCACTATTCTTTGGTTTCTTGAACATCCATGTTCCCACTGAGCTACTGTGACTGTTGCCGGTCTGGCAGCTTATGGTTTTACGCAATCACCTAATGTTACTACTGTGTTTGGAAATACAGGAATAAACACTTTTACAATTATAAATACACACAACACAGGAGGACAGGTAATAACATTTCACGCCGACGGATCTTTCACCTAATGCGACCGGACCGCATTCCAGATGCACTGTCAACTCACACCTGTGAATACCCGAAATAGTTTGACTTTAAACCAAAAAAAATATAGCAGTGACCCTTCGAAATATGCAAGGAGAATGTACGCGAATGTTTTTAAAACAGATGCAGGTAGGCCATATGGCGGTATTCGCCTATATAGTGGGTGACAAAGAAAGTGGGGAGGGACTGGTTATCGACCCCGCCGCGGAGACTGACCGCATAATATCAGAGGCCGACAGCAACGGCATAACCATTAAATATATCGTCAACACCCATGGACACGTTGATCATATCTCCGGCAACGCCGACATGAAGGACAGGACAGGAGCGGATATTATCATTCACAGGGACGACGCCGACATGCTTGTTTCCACCCCTTCCATGGTACTCCGCATGTTCCACGCCAAGCCCTCTCCCCCGGCGGATATTACGGTGCGGGATGGTGACATCATTACAATCGGAAAAATAGAACTGAAAGTCATACATACTCCCGGTCACTCGCCAGGAGGCATCGCGCTCTATACACCCGGATACGTCTTCACCGGCGATACCTTGTTTGTAGAGGCTCTTGGAAGAACAGACCTTCCCGGTGGATCATGGAAGATCATGCATGAATCGATCATGGACAAACTGCTGACCCTCCCTGATGACACCATTGTACTGCCGGGACACAACTACGGAAAGGTGCCAACCTCTACCATAAAAAATGAAAGGGAAAACAACCCGTTTCTGAGATAAAAAAGGGGGATTACCTGTGGACAATAATGCTTTGATCAAGACAGAATTTGAAGGATTAAAACTCTTCAGCAGAGGAAAGGTAAGGGATGTATATGAAGTCGGAAACAACCTCCTTATCGTCGCAACGGACAGGATATCCGCCTTCGATGTCATTATGACCGATCCCGTTCCTGAAAAGGGGAAAATCTTAACACGCATGTCCGCCTTCTGGTTCAGCGAGATGAAAGACATTATAGCAAACCATATGATCTCAACGGATGTGGACACGTTCCCCGAAGAATGCGACGTTTATAAAAACGTACTGCGGGGAAGAAGCATGCTGGTCAAAAAGGCTGTCGCCCTGCCGGTGGAATGCATTGTACGGGGATATCTGAGCGGATCGGGATGGAAAGATTACTGCGTGGAAGGGGCCGTTTCAGGAGTGCGTCTTCCCAGGGGCCTGAAAGAATCAGCAAAACTCAAGGAGCCTATCTTTACGCCTTCAACCAAGGCCGGGGAAGGGCAGCATGATGCTCCCATGGCAAAGGGGGAGATGAAAAATTTGATCGGTCACGATATGACGGACAGAATCATCGACATCAGCATGAAGATTTACAACAGGGCACTCAAGATTGCAGAAAAGGTTGGAATCATCATTGCCGACACCAAGATGGAATTTGGAACAGTCGAAGGTGAATTAATACTGATAGATGAACTCCTGACGCCCGATTCATCAAGATTCTGGCCTGAAGATGATTTCGAGGAAGGCAGACCTCAGAAGAGTTTTGACAAGCAATTCCTGAGAGACTATCTCCTCTCAATAAAATGGGACAAGAAACCTCCCGCCCCCCCACTGCCGAAGCATGTTATAGCCGAAACGATGGAAAAATATAAAGAGGCCTTGAGGCGCATCGCGGGACAAGACCTTCCTTAAGATACTTGACATGCCGGCAGGCAGTCATTACCTTAAGTGCGCCGTTCGTACACCCTGCGAACAGTAAATTCGCCTATCGAACTGGAATCCATAAAATAAACCATGAAGAACGATTATTATTCAACCCTTTGCGTGGGCAGAAACGCCGCGAGTGAAGAGATAAAAGCAGCTTACAGAAAGATGGCCTTGCAGTACCACCCGGACAGGAATCCGGGGAACAAGGAGGCCGAGGAAAAATTCAAGGAAGCGGCCGAGTCTTATGAAGTCCTGTCCGATCCGAGAAAAAGGGAAATCTACGACAGATACGGACACGAGGGGCTGAAGGGGAACGGTTTTCAGGGATTTTCAGGATTCGAGGATATCTTTTCGAGTTTTGGCGACATATTTGAAGATGTATTTGGATTCGGTTCAGGCAGGGCAAGGTCGGGTACGGCAGCCCGGCAGGGTTCTGATCTTCGTTATGACCTGAAAATCTCTTTTATGGACGCCGCATTCGGAACATCTCCGGAAATAGAGATGGAAAGATTTGAAAAGTGCGGAGAATGCGAAGGCAGCGGCGCCGCGCCCGGAACACAACCGGCATTATGCCCGACTTGTCGTGGTGTGGGACAGGTGACCAGGTCGAGCGGCTTTTTCAGTATCAGTTCCGCCTGCCCGCAATGTCACGGCGCAGGAAGGATAATAGAGAACCCTTGCCGGACCTGCCGCGGAACAGGCAAAACAAGAGCCAAAAAATCCATACAGATCAAGATACCGCCTGGTGTGGAAACCGGTTCACGCCTGAGGCTTCGCGGTGAAGGCGAAGAGGGAGAATTCGGTGGACCCAGGGGAGACCTTTACGTCTTTATATACATAGAACCTCACGAATTTTTTGAAAGGGATGGAAACGATATAGTGTGCCGCATATCGATCCCCATGACCCGAGCCGTGCTTGGCGGAAATATTGAGGTTCCCACCCTGGAGGGCACGGAACGGATAAAAATACCCGGCAGCACCCCCCACGGTAAGATATTTAAACTGAGGGGTAAGGGAATCCCGCATCTCAGGGGATTCGGAAGTGGAGACCAACTTGTTCAAGTCACGGTAGAAATACCGACAGGCCTGAGCAGGAAAGAGGAAAAACTGCTCCGGGAATTTGCCGGGCTGCGCGGTGAGCTATAATCGGCAGAATTCACATCCTTTTTAAGGCATCTTGACGTTAGACGGCAATAATAATATGGGAATGAAACCCTTAGCGATTGTTTCCGAGGTGATACCCAATGTTGAAAAAACCATCTAAAATTCTGTTAAAAAAATGGAAGTTCCGAATTATCGTTTCCAGGCCTTTTCTCGGGTTTCTGTATCATTTCATACGAATCTACTCATCGACGTTTCGCTTGACTATAGAGAATGAAGACGCCTGGCGCACGCATATCCGGCAAGGGGGAAAGATCCTTCTCTGTGCGTGGCACCAGCAGTTTTTTTCTGCAATCAGACATTTTAAGGAATACGCACACTTACGCCCCGGCCTCATGATCAGCCGAAGCCTTGACGGCGAAGTTATCGCCGGCGTTGCAAATCGCACCGGGTGGTATACCATAAGGGGCTCTTCTTCAAGAGGGGGCCGCGAGGCACTAGGTAATATGATAATAAAGCTTAAGGAAACGGGGCTCGCCGCACATATAGTCGACGGACCGACGGGCCCTGCGGGAGTCGTCAAGGCGGGCGCCGTGCGGTTGGCGAATGCCGCCGGAGCCGCTATCGTGCCCTTTTATGCCAGCGCCGACCGGGCATGGTATTTCAGAAGCTGGGATCGGTTTATGCTCCCTAAACCCTTTGCCAGGGTGACAATACGATTCGGCGATATCATTCCATGGAAAGCGATGAAAAACGAGGCTGAATTTGAAATGAAGAGAAACACCCTTGAAAATATCATGTTATCCTCAATCCACTTACCCCAGATAAAAAATTCATAAAGATACGATGAGTTTGCTGCGGTCAAAAAAATGCCGCGGATAGTGACCGTTGAAAGCTGACTTTTTGCGAGTTTGTCACAGCTGAAGCAGCGCGGAAGCGTGTGTACGATCGTACAAATTCTATTTAAAATCCGGTTTTCTCCGCTCTCTCTGGGCACGCACACCCTCGCGGGCCTGCTCACTCATGAAAACAGGCATTCCCATTTCCATTTCCTTTTTCATCGCATTTTTAAAGGACTCGCCTTTTATAAGGTTTGCCAGCCTGACCATTCCCCTTACCGAATCGGGACCATTCCCGGCTATCCTTTCAGCAAGGACCATGGCTTCATCCATGAGCTTTCCCCTGGAAACAACCCTGTTCAAAAACCCCCACTCGTATAATGTGGCGGAGGAAAAATTGTTGCCTGTCAACAGTATCTCCATGGCACGAGTCCTTCCCACCTGCATCGGCAGAAAGACATTTGAACCGCCGACGGGCATAATCCCAAGGGTGGGTTCCCGCATCTGGAAGATTGCGTCCTCAGACGCGACACGCAGATCGCAACCCATTGCCATCTCAAATCCGCCGGTAAGACAGTATCCATGTATCGTAGCGATTACGGGTCTGTCCAGTTCCCGGTATTTCAGCATTGCCTTCCCTACAGAATCTTCCTCCGCCAGCAGCCACCTTTCCGCTTCCGTTTCCGGTTTGCGTGAGGCGGTGAGTATCGGTATCGCAGTGTTCAGATCCATACCGGAACAGAAAATGTCGGGCAGAGCAGAATAAAGAATCACAACCCTGACATCGTTGTTCGCCTGGCATTCATCCCATATTCTGGATAAATCGAGCAGTGCATCGGGGCTGAGAGCATTCTTTGTTTCGGGTATATTCAATCCTACCTTCGCAATATGACTTTCTATCTTGAATTCTACACCCATGTTGACCTCCAGATATTTAACATTGGGAACACCTAAACCAAATAACCATAGAATTCAAGATAAATATGGCAGGAGAAGGAAATTACGTGCCCTTACCGTGATATTGAGATCAGGAAAAATCCAACAATCTTTTGACATATCCCGGCAAATAGATTAGAAGAGCGATCTTGCTGAAGTTCATAAAAACACAGGAGCTAATCATGTATAGCGCAAGTGACTTGAGAAAAAGCCTGAAGATCCAGATCGACGGTGATCCTTACGTAATAGTGGAGTTCACATTTTCAAAACCGGGCAAGGGACAATCCCTCTATCGGTGTAAACTCAAAAACATGATCAATGGAAACCAGTTCGAACGCACCTTCCGTTCCGTGGAGACCTTTGAACCCGCCAATCTCCGGGAAAGAAAGATGCAGTACCTCTACGAGGAAGACAACCAGTACTGTTTCATGGACACGGAGACATACGAACAGGTCTACCTGACCGAAGATCAGGTCGGTGACGCGAAGAATTACATGTCTGATAATCTGGACGTTGAAATCCTTTTTTTCGGAGAGAAACCGCTCGGAGTAACTCTACCCAATTTCGTAGACCTTACAGTCACCAAAGCGGAGCCTTGGACAAAGGGGGATTCCGTTACGGGGAGAACTAAACCGATAGAGGTGGAAACGGGATATGCCCTTCAGTCGCCCCCCTTTGTTGAAGAGGGTGAGAAAATAAGAATCGACACACGCACCGGCGAGTATCTTACACGCGTCAAAGAATAATGGTTTTCAAGCAACTGAATTTTGTAAATGCGTCGTAATCCCACTGAAGTGCGATATACAACCACTACCATCCCCATCTCTTCTATCATCCTCGATGAAGACATCTATCCGAGAAAGTCAATCGATCATTGCAACTGCGGTCAGAAGGGCGAAAATATTTCCAAAACCCATCCCTGTAAATCCAACAGTAAAAACTCTCCTCTGCTGCCGCAGATTTGCAGACGGGTCATTCCGACAAGAGAAGGGAATGTTGCCCCTTTTCTAATCAAGCCGTTTCCTGAAGCGGGCGATTGCGCCGGTGAAAACAGCAAGGCCCAGGACAGCGAGCGCTACGTATTGAGGCCAGAGCACATCCAGCCCGACCCCTTTTAGAAAGATTCCCCGGATAATGATAAGAAAATATCGCAGGGGATTCAGATAAGTCATCCATTGAACAACGACGGGCATATTGGCGATGGGAAAAACGAAACCGCTGAGCATAAAGAACGGGAGAATGAAGAAGAACGTGGTCATCATGGCTTGCTGCTGCGTGGAAGAAACGGTGGAAATGAACAGACCGATGCCGAGCGTGCTCAAAAGGAAGATGCACGTGGCAAAGAAAAGAAGGAGGATACTCCCCGACAGGGGAATCTGAAACCAGAAAACAGCGATGATCGTCACCACAACCATCTGCGCCACTGAGATGACGATATAGGGGATGGTCTTCCCGACAATGAGTTCAATGGGTTCCAGGGGGGTAACCATGAGTTGTTCCATTGTTCCAGCTTCCTTTTCCTTGATAATGGCAATGGAGGTCAGAAGCAGGGCGATCAGCATGACGACAAAGGCGACAATCCCGGGGACAAAGAAATGCTGGCTGTCGAGATTCGGATTATACCAGGTCCTGATCCTCGCATCGATTTTCCCATAATCCATGCGAAACGGGTACAGTTCCTTCATCAATTTCTGATTCAGTTGGCTGAGAACCATCACGGAATAGGCTATCCGAATGGAGGCCATATTGCTTATACTGCCGTCTGCCAGGATCTGTATTTCAGCCGTTTCCCCTCTACTGATTTTCCGGCTCAAATCAGGGCCAATTTCGATGCCAAGATCAACCTTCCCGTCTAACAACAACTGTTCCATTTCTTTCTTGTCCTGCGAGAAACGGGCGATGCTGAAAGTTTTATTGGCGCTGAAGGCATCGGTAATCATGCGGCTTTCCCGCGTGCGGGCCTGATCCAGAATCGCCACCCGGATGTCCCTGATCTCGTAATTCACGACATATCCAAATACGAGCAACTGAATGATCGGAGCAATGATCAAGAAGCGACGGTTTTGCGGGTCCCTGAAGAGGAGAATAAATTCCTTGCGCACAAGTGCCCAGATGCGGAGCCAGCTCACGTTACAACCCCTCCTTTCTGAGCAGCAGGCAATTCAGTGCCGCCAGAATGATTAACATGACGATCATGACGAGAAAATTCGGCCACAGATGCGATAATCCCAGGTTCCGTAAGTATAAACCGTTCAGAATATCGATGTAATAGGTGGCGGGAACAATATACGTCAGAAGTTGAAGGCCCTTCGGCATATTGATCACCGGAAAAACGAAGTTCGACAACAACAGGGAAGGCAGGTACGTGATAAGAATGGCACCTTGGTTCGCGATGAGTTGGGATTTTGTAACGGATGAAATCAACAACCCCAGAGCAAGGGCAACGGCCAGATAAATGGAAGAAGCCATGATCATAAGCCAGAAACCGGATTTCATGACGATACCGAACAAAAGCTGCCCCATGAGAATGGAAACCAGGACATCAATCATGCCGACGAAAAAATAGGGGATGGCCTTGCCGACCAGAAACTCGCCGGCATTAATGGGAAGGGACTTGATCGTTTCCATCGTCCCGTTTTCATATTCCCTTGCGATAACCAGCGACGTCAGCATGGCTCCCACGATCATGATAATGATCGCAATGATGCCGGGGATAATGAAATTACGGCTTTCAAGATCCTCGTTGAACCACACCCGTACACGTCCCTCTATGGGCACTTGTATCTTCTCCATTCCCCGGCGGTTCAGAAATTCGGCCAGCAGTTTCTGATTGTACTGTTCGACAAAGGCATTCACATACCCCCTTGTGATACTGGCAAAATTGGGGTCGCTTCCGTCAAGAAGAATCTGCAACGAAGCTTCCCGATCCGCCCGGAGTCTTTTCGCCCAATTTGGAGGAATCACCACCGCCAGAGATGCCCAGCCATGATCCAGATACTTCGTCACCTCTTTTGTAGCCCCAAGCTGCGCCCCGATATGAAAATAAGGGGAGGCATCCATGTGTCGTATGAATTCGCGGGAGATATCGGTCCTGTCGTAGTCCACCACCACCGTCTCGATATTGTCCACATCGAGGCTAAGCGCGTATCCAAAAAGGAAGATCAGAAGCAAGGGAATGGCAAAGGCCAGGTAAAGACTGCGAAAATCTCTGATGAGATGATAGAACTCCTTGCGGGTTATGGCCCATATGTTTCTGAGGTTCAATGGTTGATACCCCCACGGGTCATTAGTGTGACAAACGCATCGTTCAGATCCGCATCGGAACGACCGGGACAGGCCGTAGCAATGATCTCCTGGGGACTGCCGGAGGCAACGATTTTCCCTTCGTTTATCATTACGATGCGTTGGCAGTGACGCGCTTCATCCATATAGTGAGTAGTCACAAAGACAGTAATCCCCTCGCCGGCAAGTTGACCGATAAAATCCCAAAAATGTTGACGGGTGATGGGATCCACTCCGGATGTGGGTTCATCCAGGAAAAGAATGTCCGGGCGATGCAGGAGCGCGCATCCCAGGGCAAGCCGCTGGCGCCATCCGGGAGGTAATTCCCTGGTCAAACGATCCTGAACCTCCTGAAGCTGCGTCATATCAAGGATCCATTCAATCCGATCCTTCCACTGATCCTGTGCCACACTGTAAATGCCCAAATAGAAACGAATGTTTTCAATAGGGGTCAGGTCTTCATACAGGGAAAATTTCTGAGACATGTAGCCGATGGACTTCTTTATCTCTTCTGGCTCCGTAAATATATCATGCCCGGCCACCTGCCCCCGGCCGGATGTCGGGTTGAGGATGCCGCATAGCATGCGTATGGTCGTGGACTTACCGGAACCGTTGGGGCCTAGGAAACCGAAGATTTCTCCCTTCTTAACCGAAAAGGAAATCTTGTTGACGGCGACAAACGTCCCGAAACGCTTCTCCAGTTCCCTCACAGCAATGGCGTCACCGTTTGAAGGAATCATGGGCAAGCTCCTGATCGACCTCCCGGATGCGGGAAATCATGGCGGACTCCAGTGTGGGATGAGAGGCGCGCATATCCGCCGGGGTCGCTGTACCCAGCAGTTGCGCCCGGTGCATCAGCCCCAGAAAATCGCATTTCTCGCCCTCGTCCAGATATGCCGTGGAAACCACGATGGTCATGCCTTCCTGTCTCATCTGTGCCAGTATATTCCAGAATTCCTGCCGCGAAACGGGATCGACGCCATTTGTCGGCTCGTCAAGGATCAAAAGCCCAGGTTCATGAACCAGAACACAGGCAAGCCCCAGTTTTTGCTTCATGCCGCCGGACAGGTCCCCCGCCTGACGATCAACAAAGGGAAGCAGGTTCGAAAATCCCAGATACTTCTCACGCCTCTTTATTCTTTCAGCACCGGTTATATTGAAAACATTCATAAAAAAATCCATGTTCTCAGCCACCGTGAGATCCTGATAGAGGCCGAATCGCTGGGGCATATAACCCATAATATCCTTGACCCGCTTCCTTTCGGAAACGACATCGATGCCGTCAATCAGAATAGTTCCGGAAGAGGGCCGGATCATCGTGGCCATCATGCGCAGTAGGGTGGATTTGCCGGCCCCATCCGAGCCCACGAGGCCGAAGATTGTCCCCTTTTTTACCTCAAAGGACACCTCCCGGACAGCCTCGATCCGGCCAAAATTCATCGATATTCGATTAACCTGCACAAAAGAATCATCGTAACCATGCATCGGCTGGCATTCCTGATTTTAACTCGAGATCCGGATTGGATAAGGATATCTTTACAAGGTAGACGAGTTTTACCCTCTCTTTCTGGGTCTGAATAATTTTGGGGGTAAACTCACCCTCGGGAGAAACAAAGGAGACATATCCCGTATAAACCTTTCCGGGAAAGGTATCCACCATGACCTCCACCTTCTGCCCCGGCTTGACTTTTCCGATCTGGGTCTCATCCACGAATATCTTAAGGTCCACCCTTGAGAGATCCGCAAGCGTCAGGACTTCACGACCCGGCGTCACCACTTCCCCCGGCTCAACATTACGACTCGTTATCGTCCCTGAGAAAGGCGATTTAAGTTGAGTATACCCCATCTGAATACTCGTCTGATCAAGGGCCGCTCTGGTCGCCTGAGCCTGGGACCTGGCGGCTTCAACATCCTGTCTGCCGGCTTGGATTTTTTTCAGATTGCTCCGGGCCTGCCTGAGGACGGCTTCTCCTTCGGCCAGCCTGTACATAGCGGTTTCATAGCCTAGTTTCACCGCATCCCGTTCCTTTTCCGAGGAAACGCCCCTCAGAAAAAGCCGTTCATATCTGTCATAATTTTTTTTGGCATCATCCATAACATATCTGGCGCTTGCAACGGCGGCTTCGGCTCTCTCAATCTCGGCGGGCAACGTTTTTGTATAGATCTCCAACACCGTTGAAAGCTGTTCCTGGCTTCTCAGCGATCTGTTCAGTGTTGCCTTCGCCTGATCATACCGTGCCTGGAACTCCGATCGGTCGAGTTCAGCCAGCACTTGATCCTTTTCCACATGCTGGCCTTCATTGACAGCCACTTGGAGCACCCGACCCGCCGCCTGAAAAGCAAGATTGGATTGGATCGCCTCAATCGTTCCCGAGAAGTATAATTCTTTGTGTCTGTTCTCCCACTGTCCGTAATAAACGAAACTGCCCACGCCTATAAGTAGGATAAAAAAAACGACTACGATGATGATTCTTCTCTTTTTCAAAGCAATTTCCTCCATCCTTCAGATGATCACTGTCCGCTGTTTCCCGAATCCTGTTCCACACCCATAGCCCTTTCCAGATTTGCATGACTGATATGATAATCGCCTATGGCGTTGGTGTAGTCAGATTTTGCCCTGGTCAACAAGATTTGTGCGTCAAGAACGTCCGTTGAAGTCGTCACCTGTTCCCTGTACCTTTCCTGGGTGATGCGGAAATTCTCCTCTGCCTGTTCGATGGCCTTCCGGGACACAAGGATCTGTTTCTCCGCCTCACGCATGAAGAGATCGGCATTTTTAACCTCAAGTATAATCATGTCTTTTATATTGGCCAAGGCGTCCGCTACCTGATTTTCCCGGCTTTTACTTATATCAACCCTGTTTTTTGTCCTTCCCCATTCCCAAAAATTCCAATTTGCAACCGCCATGAGATACCAGCTTTCCTGATCCTTGAATTCATTTCCGGAAACGCCGGGAGTATCTCCGAAACGGGAGTAATTACCGACAAGGGCAACATTGGGGAAAAACTCACTTTTTGTCTGGTTGACAATCTTTTTTGCCTGCTCTACTTTCATAGAATAGGCTCTTATCTCTGGACGGTTTTCGAGAGCAATCTCCTGACAATCCCCGGGAGATTTCTCAAAAGGTTTATATGCGAATATGTCTTCCACCTTCACTGGCGCGTCTATCTTTCTCCTGAGAAGCGTATTAAGTTTTGCCCGTGCCAGTTCAAGGCTGTTTTCTGATCTGAAAAGAAATTGCCGGCCATTGGCAAGCTGGACCTCGGCATGGAGAAGATCATTCCGCGGGATCATCCCGACATCAAAAAAGCCCTGAGCCATATCACGATGAGCCTCAAGTTGCTTGACCGACTGCCGCGCCACCACCAGAAGTTTCTCCGCCTTGATCACGTTAAAATAGGCAACCTTAACGTCTTGGATAATATCCAGCACAATTCCCCTCTCCTCCATTTGCGCGGCACTGACCCCAAGTTTGCTGGCCTCATAGTTCGCACGGATGCCTCCGCCGGTGAAAATCAGCTGCCTGGCCTCCAGCGCCCAGGTATAATTATCCTCAGTGCCCACGGTAACGACAGTTCGTGAAGCGGGAGTAGGAAATCCATGGATGGTGGAATACGGGGCTTCGTTATACCGGATATAGTTGTAAGAAGTGCTGAATTTTGGCAGAAACCCGGTAAATGCTTCCCGCTTCTGCGCCTCCGCACCGGTTACGCCTTCCCTGGCGGCATGAATGATCACACTTTGCTTCAAAGCCAAATCAATACTGTCCCGCAAAGTCAGCATGCCCTCCCCTTCTGCCGCTGACACAGACGATGACATCACAAAACAGCCCAGCAAAACAACAACCAATCTCCGTAACATGACATTTGGTCTCATAACTTCATAGTCCCACAATAATTGTTTTCTTTTATCGTTTAATGACTTGCAGAATCAGATGTGCCCTTCCCCCTAAAAAGTGAACACACACGTAAGCTGCCATAGACAGCTTGCTAAAGTCAACAGGAGAAACATATCCCAAAGCTGAATGTCTCCTGAGCCTGATTGAGGCGCCATGGAGTTCCCAATCCAGCAGTTTTTTGTCTTTCTTCAGAACATCAAGAAACATTTGTACTCTTAGATCCAACGATTTATTTTGCCGCTTATTGGAAAACCGCAGGAACTTACTGACCCAGTAAGCTTAAAAAGGGATTTGGGTTTCCGGTGCCAACTTACGCTGGGCAATAAACTTTTAAAACTCAGGCAAAATATCATTCATCTTTCTGCTCCCGATGACGAAAACCCCTCAACCTGTCCATCATTTGCCAATAATCACGGATAATACGCATTACGCTTTTCCTGATAATAACCACTTTTTATAGAAGGGTTCAATAACAATTATTTGATTTTAAAGGAATATGGGTGTAAAAAAATTACCCAAAGAATTTTTTTTTGTTCAGACCGGAATAGTATGTAGTATGTATATTAATTGTTAGCGTATGATTTATCATAAGTGGAAAGAAAACTATGATAGTAAAATAGATAGAAGAAGCAGTCCACAATGCTGAAAGAGAAAATAAGAAAATTGCGATGTTCCACTACCAAATTTTGATTCATGCGGACGAACTTAAAGGTATGGACGCTGTCCAATTTTGTCAGGAAATCAAAGTTCCTATATCTTATGCTACTGAATTCAGAAAAATGTTGAGCCTTGCCGCGCTTATGAAAGAAAAAGGCACAACTATTAATGAGCATTGACAGATCTAGATTGAAAAAAGTCCGCTAATCAGTCGCTACAGCCGATCGCGGCCCCATGGGCCACTCCGGCTGAGCTTTTCGTTAGCTACACACATTACCCATGAATAGGAGGTTTTATGTTTAAAGTAATGCAGAATGGCGTGAATCGTTTAGATATTGAGCTGAGTGGAAAGTTAGACGCTGAGGAAATGAAAATTGCGTTAGATGAACTTGTCAGTAAGTCGAATAATATTGAAAACGGCAAGATGCTGTATGAAATTATTGACTTTCATCTTCCGTCACTAGGTGCAATTGGAATTGAATTTTCTCGCCTTCCTTCAATGTTTGGACTTATGAAAAAATTCGATCGCGTTGCGGTATTGACTGACAAGGATTGGCTAAAGAATGTAAGTGAACTTGAGGGGACTTTGTACCCAGGTCTGGAAATCAAGGCCTTTAATAGAGACCAAAAAGCAGAAGCAGAAATTTGGTTGTCGAGTTAGGTTGACATTTGTCACTAAACATAGCTAACAGGAGCCTTGCACACGGACGCGAAAAGCCGCGCGGCTGATTAGCAACGTTGGGCATATGAAAGATATGGAAAATTTATAATGGAACGAAAACAAGAAATTCTCTTATCTATTGATGGGTTGATAAATGTTTTGCTGGGAATATTGCTCATTCTTTTTCCATTCGGAATCGCGGAATTTGTTGGTGTTCCAAACCCCAGTACTAATTTTTATCCCACCATTCTTGGTGGTGTGATCTTTGGTATTGGAATTGCCCTATATATTGAAAGGTATGGTTATAAAAGCGGTATCAGAGGTTTGGGTTTAGGTGGAGCTATGGCGATTAATCTTTGTGGTGGTCTGGTTTTATTAATTTGGCTCTTGGTCAATCCCTTCGATTTGCCAATTAGGGGCTATATTATTTTGTGGGCAATTGCGCTGTTGGTATTAGTGGTTGGTATCATCGAGTTAGTCGCAAAATCTTGGAAATATTGATATTTATTTTGCCCAACAAGACGGTTGCACCTGATCGCAGGGGCTGAGCCGTTTTGAAATATTATAAGAGTGCGGAAGATCTTGGCATTTAAAAAGTTTTGTGGAAGCCCCTGCGCCAGGTGAACCGCGCCGTTGGAGGAAAGAAAAACATGATATCGTTGAATCCCCTGATCATTTTCGTTATGCTTTTTGCTCTTCTCGGCCTTATCTTTCTTATCATGGCCATTGGAGCCCTGAAGAAGAGAAAGTTATTTGGCACGGCTATGAACTTCGTGACAGCGTTACTGATGCTCTCCTTGTCTGCCCTGTCTGGCACCATAAGTATTGCCCTTCAGGGGTATCAAGCATTGACCAGAGAGGAACTTGCAGCCATCGTGAAAGTTCAACCAGTTGGTGAACAGAAGTTCATAGCCCGGTTTACCATGCCTGCTGGCAGCGAAAAAGTATTTTCTATTGCCGGCGATCAGCTTTATGTTGACGCCCACATTCTCAAATGGAACCCGTTGGCAAACATATTCGGGCTGCACACGTCCTATGAACTAGATCGTGTAGCAGGCCGGTATGAAAACCTTGATGATGAAAAGAAGAAAGTTCATACGGTGTATTCGTTGTCTAAAGACAGACCCCTTG
>Ga0268276_1001691_pt1 | contig 20796 bp, 17 predicted proteins | sample saktaG_4_FD_190145 | JGI IMG/M metagenome (GOLD analysis project Ga0268276, IMG submission 190145) | Saline water microbial communities from Sakinaw Lake, British Columbia, Canada - sak_2010_1_5_45m | ecosystem: Environmental > Aquatic > Non-marine Saline and Alkaline > Saline ... | reverse complement strand
GTGATCCTGATGGGGGTTGCAAATCTGAAAAGTATCGCACAATCTCTCGTAAAGAATGGCAAAAGTAAAAACACCCCGGTTGCCATCATCGAGCGGGGTCTTTTCAAAGACCGCAAAGTTACAACAGGTACGCTTGCAACCATCGCAATAAAAGCAAAAAAATCAGGGGTAAAACCCCCGGCTGTTATCGTGATTGGAAATGTAGTGAAGTTATATGATCCAAACGCGCCGGATCTTATACCGGTTGATGAGGAATGATCAACAATGCTGGAACTGGTAAATAAATTTGAACGATTCGTCTATGCAGCCCTGATGCTCCTGCTCATGGTTGTGCTCCTGTTCTCTCTCTTTGAATTATGTTATCTTATTATCCTGAACCTGACAAACCTGCCACCGGGGTTGCTCGAGAACCACGAACTCACCAATGTACTCGGGGTGTTCCTGCTGATCCTGATCGGTGTTGAGCTGCTTGATACCATCAAGGCGTATTTTCTGGAGAATGCAATCCATTTCGAGATCGTTATCCTGCTGGCAGTTGTTGCCATCGCCCGTAAAGTGATCCTGCTCGATCCGGCTTCAGCACCAAACCCGGAATTTGTCGGCATGGAGTTGATTGGCATTGGTGTTGTTATAGTGGGGCTCGCAGCGGCATATTTCCTGATAAAAAAGGCAGGAGGAATTGTTATCGGCGAACCCGGAGAAAACAAGCCGCCGGTTTTATAATTTTTCATCCTTTTTTTCCCCTGGATAATTCTTTAGAATCAGGATAAATTTATTACCACAAAATCGACCTGATTCATATCTTATAAGGAGAGGATTATTAATAATTATCATGGTTTATAAAACCGAAGATTAAACTCTTTTTTTCCGTTGTTCAAGATGCCCGAACATTTCTCATTATTCAACCTGATAGGGAGAAGAGCCTCCCATAGTACTTCATAAATAGCAACAAAACTGATCTATGGTACGAATATGGATCATGATACCCTTGAACTGATTATGGGCATAATTTTTCTTGTACTTATTGTAAATACCATGGTAATCTGGTCCATCGCTACCACTACTAATGCACAGACTTCCAACCCCCTGCCCATCGATTCGTCAGGTTCAATAAGTTCAAAGACTTCTCCCGGTGCAACGGGCAGCCCGGACGCAACGAAAGTTGTAACGGCAACCCCGACCACAACACCGATAAAAAACCAACCGGCCAGCGATAAAAAGACACCTGCTCCCGTTACGACAACAGAATCTTTAGTAGAAATTGTAACCCCTACACCTGTTGCTATCGAAACGCGTCCGCAGGTTCAGGCGGATTTTGCCAGAAGATCTGAAGAGGGTTACAAAACACTCTATTCACTGTCCAACCAGGTAGTATCAGAGCAGATGCCCCATATTATCATTAACGTTGTGAATCCCCCGCTCATTGTTGACTATGAATTTGAACCCATTAGTTCAACTGATGTAAAATTAATTGAATATAAAAAAGTCAAGACCTATTACAGTGAAAACATTACGGTGAACCGTCCCTTCGAAGATTCTTGGTTCCTGATAAATATTACCTATAACGATACCGGGAGAATTATCATTCTGGATGGTGTGGGAAGAGACTTTGGTCTGCTCTCCAAAAAACAGTTTGTGATACCCAACAGCGGCAAAATCGGGTTTGATCTGGATGGACAACATGGAAATATTACCCTGACCATAAAAATGAGAGATCCTGCAAATAGCACTGCCTGAATATAGTATAATATTTTTTACATGCGTTGTTGAGACTATGCCAACGCAGGAAGTGTCCGGTTGTATCATTTAAGGAATTGCGGGCAATCCTTTTTTTAATTCTATGGTCCCGGTCGCATAGTGACGGTTCAATGGTTTTTTCCCGATGTATCCTTTTTAAAACCATAAGGGTCCAAACGGGATAATTCCTGTGATTTCAACGGTTTTTGCCGTCAATAGGTTTTGGAGCGGTCTGCACGGTACAATCATCCATGATTTTTTTAAACGGTGCATACCGGATAAGAAAATTACGTATAGCCTGACTATCATAATCCTATACGGATCAGATGAAAAAGAAGGTTCTTTTTGCCATTATCATGTTCATCTGGCTTGTGGTCATCTGCGCTTTTATGCTCCTTGCCCATCGGGTTGACCTTGAAATTTTTTTTGTTCTCTGGCTGATCGGGATCCTTGTTATCGTTGAACTGATGGACACCCGGTTCTCCCTTCCCTCCTATCTTCGCTATATCAAATACCTTGTCGCCGCTGGCATCGTTATCTTCGGGGGCATTGTAACCCAGAAAGTGCTGGAGATTTTATCAAAATGAGAAGCGACGAACGGTATACTATCCTTGCCGTTCTGGCCCTCGTCGTAATCGGGGCGCTGGCACTTTTTGTCTCCGGCCCTTTGCTCTATACACTGGAGAAGGATACGTTTCCCTCGCGGTTCCATGACAACCCGGATGTTTTGAAGGTCCAGGCGCTGAACAGTACCACCGATATACTTCCCCTGATGCAGGACCTGCTCGATTATACCGGGCCTATTGTCCTCAATATCCGTATAAAGGATATCGAAGAGGCACGCCGGGATCTTGAGCTCTTTGCAAAGAACCATGGCTCATTTGACAACCTGGTCATCAAACTTGATATGAGTGCAAGCGAGCTCGAGGAGTTTTCAAAGAGCAAGGCGTTGCAGCAGGAGCTCCTGATGAGCCTGCTCAATTCGTCAGTCTCCCTTGACACCCTTGACAACCTTGAGATCCTGTACTGCGACCAGAATAACCCGAACTTGCTGTTGTCGGTGAGATACCAGGGAGAGGCAATCCGGAAAAAAATTCGGGAGCTCTATGCACAGTACCAGACAGAGACCGAAAAAGTATCTGTGATCAGCACGAAATACGGTCTGGACACGACGCAGGAACAGGTCAGCCTCCATGAGTTTGAACAGTATATCCGGGAGATCGGTGCAACCGAAGCCGATGCGATTGAAAGGAGCCCGGCCGTGTTCGATCTTCCCATCCGCAGGAGCGCCCAGTTATCATTCATCATGCACCCGGACACGGCGAGGTATGGCGATTCGATCGAGTGTTTCGGGTACTATTTTTCCCTGTACGGGTATCGCGACCAGGGTGTTCCAGGGAAACAGGTGACCGTGTATATCGACACTACCCCGGTATCAACCATAACCACTGATGAGATCGGGAGCTATGCTGTCGAGATTCCTGTCGAACGGATCCGTGCCGGAACCCATTCCCTGCATGCAGAGTCCGGCACAACGCAGTCAGATGTCCGGATGCTGAATATTGTCCCGGTCGATTCTGTCACGAGCCTTACGGTCAGCACGGCAAACAGCAAAGGGGAGGTCACCTGCACGGGCAGCGTGGTCGCAAACCGGCCGGTCCGCTTTGCACCGGTTGAGCTGGTCTGGGACGGGAGCCATGCCAGCAGCACAACAACCGATGCCAAGGGCGAGTTCAGGGCACCGCTCCGGCTCCCTGATGGTACGCACACGGTGATCGCACGGTTCAGCGATGAGGGATACCCTATTCGTCCTTCCGAAAGCGAGCCTCAGGTCGTGGACGTGTCTGTTTTGCGGACCATCACACCGGCGATCATCATAGCGGATTATTCCTGGCTTGTCCTGCTCCTCTTGGTCGGCGGAATATTCCTCGCCTTTGCCGGGGGGGCCTGGTACTATCTCAAACGGATGCCGGGCAGGACGTTCTTTGGTTCTCCTGCTGCACCACCTCCAGATATGACAATACCGGCTGGATCTCACCAGATCGCTGGCACGGATGAGTTCCCCCCGTTGGATGAGGTGAAGAGTGAGCCGACAGGTGATGGCACAGCACCTGAATCCCTGTTCACCCGGTATGCGCATATCCTGCAGGAGCAGGGCTTAAGTGCTGCCGCAAGGACTGTGTACCTCACGTTCTCTGTGCGTATTGCACAGGAGCTGCACCTCCAGCGGTATACCTCCCTGACTCCCCGGGAAGTCTCGCGGTCGTGCACAAAAAAATCCTATTGCGGACCATTCTCGTCCTTTATCCTTGTCTATGAGCAGGTCCGGTACGGGGGATACCGATCGGCAGCCGTGCAGGCTGAATTTGAGACAGAGATGAAAAATACGGCCTCTCACCTTGGGGGTGAAGACCATTAAGGCAGCGTTCTGGGTTGCGGGGATTGTCCTCCTTGCATCTGCCCTCATCCTGACGGCGCATCTCACCTCGAACACCCTTGAGTTCTCCCAATACAATGCCAACTGGAATGGCACGTCACGGTTCTTTTCGGATCTGGACCGTCACCATACGGTGATGATCCGTGAGAGCGCACAGCTTTCCTCCTACCGGAATACCGCACTCCTGCTCATCATCGCACCTGCGCGTCCCCCGACGGGTGAGGAGATCACTGCATACCAGTCCTTCCTTGACAGCGGGAATACGATTGTCCTTGCTGACGATTTTGGAACAGGCAGTGAAATTTTACAAAGGATTAGGAGCCAGATCACAATCCTTCCGGGAAACCTTTCCAGCATCGACCGGCAGTATGCCGACCCGTACACCATTGTCGTGTACCGGACCCTAAACCAGACCCCGGTGGAGAATTCCATCGCCCTCATCATGAACCGGCCTGCACCGCTGGAGGGAGGAGAGCCCCTGGTGATGACATCGGTCATGAGCTGGGTCGATGCAAACGGCGACCGGCGGATCAATTCCGGTGAGGTGATGGGGAAATTTGCGGTTATTTCTTCAGAAGAGATCAGCCGGGGGAGGATCGTGGTCATCTCCGATCCGAGCATCTTCATCAACTCGATGCAGGACCTTGACGAGTCGTATGATAACCACCGTTTGATCAACGACCTTATTGACCATGATGGCATGGTGCTCGTTGACCAGCTGAACTCCCGCACCGCCGATGCAGAGGGAATGAGCGGAATACTTCATGTAATAAGAACCCAATTTATGATAGAAGTACTGTTCTTTGGTGTGCTGGTGCTGGTCGTTGCATGGGCGTGGAAGAAGAAGATCCTGTAGGTGCCGGAATGGAACGAGTGGCAATAGAGAGCGAGATCCTGGAGATTTCCCGGTTATATGCTGCAATCAATCAGAACGTGGAAGAATTTGTTGTCGGCAACCGGCAGCTGATCGACTTGATCCTTGTCGCCCTCTTCAGTGAGGGGCATGTCCTGATCGAGGGGGTGCCAGGGACGGCAAAGACAACGATCGCCAAGTCCATCGCGATCATCACGGGGTGCGCGTTCAACCGTATCCAGGGCGCGATCGACCTGCAGCCAGCGGATATGATCGGGGTCCGGATCTATGACCAGGAGAAGAAGGAGTTTGTCCTGCGCAAGGGCCCGATGTTTACCAACATCCTCCTTGCCGATGAGATCAACCGCGTAAACCCGAAGTCGCAGAGTGCGTTTATCGAGGCGATGAGCGAACGACAGGCAACCATTGACGGCATCACCATGCAGCTGCCGACTCCCTTCTTTGTGATCGCAACGCAGAACCCGTTTGAATTCGAAGGTACCTTCCCGCTCATTGAGGCGCAGCGGGACCGGTTCATGCTGAGCATCCGTTCATCGTACATGAACCCTGATGACGAACTGAGCATCATACGAAGGGTCCATGCCGGTCATCTCGACTGGGACTCTTTCTCCCAGACGTTACAACCGCTCCTCTCCCCCCAGACGATCGAGTACTACATCGATATTGTCCGCCACATCACCGTTGAGGAACCGGTCCTTGCCTATATCCGTGACCTTGTCATCGCGACACGGACGCACCCTGATATTGATCTGGGTGCATCGTCCCGCGCCTCAATTGCGCTTGTCCGGGGCGGGAAGGGGATGGCGGCGATCCGGAACCGGGCGTACGTGATACCCGATGATGTCAAGCAGATCGCACCCGCGGTGCTGGGCCACCGGATCCTCCTGACCCGCGAGGCAGAAGTCGAAGGGCTCACTGCCCGGCAGGTGCTGGATGAGATCCTGACCAAGGTCGAGGTGCTCTGAGTTGTGCGTCTGAAACAGTGCGCCAAGTCATTGAGCCTGCTTACGCTCCTGGTGTTCGCCGGCGCGTTCATCCTTGATGATATGGCAGTCCTCCTTGCTGCCGGCATGCTCCTGTGCGGCCTGTGCGGGCAGTACCTCCTCTTTGACCGCCGCTTCCGGGCCATAATCCGTTCCGTTGCTGTAGAGCGGTCCCTTTCGCGTTCCCTTGTCCGGAGGGGCACCACACTCCGGGTGACCACCCTGATCACGGTCACGGTTCCTCCCCCGATGCAGCTGGCGATCACCGAAAGGATTCCCACGAACGTGGCAGTTCAGGACGGCGTTACATATGTCACAGCAGAGACGGCACCGTCTCCCCAGTCCTTCCATCTCTCCTACCGCATCACGCCGGTCATGTATGGCGAGATGCATTTCTCCGGGATCTCCCTTTTGGTACACGACCTCCTTTTTGAGGAGAATATCGACCTTTCGGCAGAACGGTTCTGTGGGCCCTCGCTTTTCGTGCAGCCTGCCGGAATATTTGAACCCGCTGCAAAACGCGCCACAACCGAGACCCGGGAGATTGAGAAGATGAGTGTCCTTTCCGGCCTTGGCATCCGGGCGATACGGGAGTATTATGCCGGTGATGACCTGCGAAGGATCGACTGGAAACTTTCGGCAAAGCATGACAAGCTCTTTGTGCGGGAGTATACCGGGGTCACGAGCCTGCCGCCGTTGATCATTGTGGATCTCCCGTCGCGCGGTGCACCGTACTCCCCTGCTGAATTTGATAAGATGGTAACAATGGTTGCCGGGATGGTCGAATATTCCATCCGGATGTACCAGTATGTCTCGGTCCTCCTGATCTCCGGGCCAAACATCCTCCATCTCATGGAAGATGAGAAAGACCTCCAGCACTGCATATCGGTTTTACGGGAGTGGATGCACCCGGTCGAACGCACGGTCCATTTCTACCGCACCCAGGACCGGTCTGACCTGCGCAGCCGGGTCCGTTTTACCGAGACAGCGCTGGATGCCACACCCGATGCCGCGACGCTCCGTTTCCTTGGATCCCTGCGGGGACTTTATCTCTCCACGCTGCAGAACCAGAGGAGGTATGCATTTACCGGACAGCTTGTACGGATCATGGCCTCATGCACGACTGACGAGATCTTCTTATTCTCGCTCTTTTCCGGTGACTTCAGCCATATCCGCACGGTCGCAAAGCAGGCAAAAACTGCAAAACTCCTCGTGCATATCCGTATGCCGGAAAGTGCCGGGGCGCAGGGCCGGGCTGCATACCAGGCCCGGCTGGGCGCCGATACCGTGGAGGCGTTTGCATGAACCGCCCCGGACTGGAACTGATCTTTTTTGTGCTCATGGCAGCGGGTGCCCTTGGTGCCGCGGTAGTGAGCCCTTCAATGACCGGGTACCTTGGGGTGCTCTTCCTTATCCCCGTGGGAGCTCTCCTTTTTGCAGCCCGTGCAGCGCACGAGAAGGGGTTGTATTGTGTCTGCAGCGGTGTAATCCCTGTTATTGCATGCGGGGCACTATCGATCTGGGCGGGACTGTTTACGGCATGGATGCTGGCGGGGGTCGTCCTGAGCGTCTGGGGGATGCTTGAAGGAAATGATGATTTCCGCATGTACCTTCTCTTCTGCTGCGCCACATTTTTTATCGCCTGTGCAGTCCAGCTCTCAAACCATGTGCTGCTGCCGCTCCTTGTGTTTGCAGCAGGGGCCGGTCTTGTCCTGTTCGTACAGGTTATCCGTGACTACCAGTTCAGGAAAGAGTATTCCGGGGTGGGTCCATGAAGTTTCCCCGTCTCAACCCATATTACCGGGCCTCCCTGCTCCTGATCGGAGCGGCTGTGGTCCTCATTGCACTTGCGCTCATCACCAACCAGCGGGACCTCACAACTGCGGCGGTCGTCCTTGCTGCCCTCGTCTGCCTTGTGACCGGCATCTTTCTTGCCACCCTGTCAAGCAGTGAACCGCTTGATATCCGGTACATGAGCCTGCTTCCGGTCCAGGGCTGCATCAATCTTGCCCGGGCCTGTGCGGATCTCGGGATATCGGGTAATGCCACGCTGCTCCCTGCAGGAAAGGATGGCCGGACCCGCACCGTGCAGTTCAACCCGGTCTCGGTCTATGGCGGGGAGCCGGTGACGGGTGACTCGTTTGTTGCGGGCCCGGGTGCTGCCGGCCTCGTGACCGTGCCGTCCGGTGAGCCGCTCCTGCTTGAGGTCAGGGAGCGCCACCAGCTCGTCATTCCTGCAGACCCTGCTGCCCTCCTGGACCTCATCCGCGAAGTCGGCGTGGACCTGCTTGAGGTTGCTGACCGGATAAGAAACGAGCGGGACGAGCGCACGATCACCGTGATGATGGAAGGGTACCGGCTGATAGGCGGGTGCCTTGCGATATCTGCGGAATCACCCCGGTGCTGCAGTACCCATCCCTGCCCGGTCTGCAGCCTTGTCGCCTGTCTTCTTGCCGAGGGACTGGGTACCGTGATACAGGTGGAGCGCTGCAGCCCAAATGCTGAAAGGCAGTCGGTGACGGCAGTCTTTAGTCTGTTACCGTGACCTGACGCTGACCCAGAGGTGCAGGTCGCGATAGCTCTGGTTGATCCGGTCCATGCCTTTGATACGGTCGTCCGGTGCTGTCCCGTTGAAGAGCAGGAATTCGATACGGTTGTACCCGGTCTTTTTTGCGGAAAAGCTGTAAGGGGTGATGACGGTCTGGTTATGGGAGACCGGCACCACAAACCGGTCGAGCCGGTCCATTGCCTGAAGCGATGAGGTATTTGTTTTCTCATCAAACGTCATGGATTCGAGCCAGGTCTCGACTGTGTACGGGATGGTGCGGTATTCATGGTTCCCGATGCCGATAAACAGGGAGCTGTTCTCCCCCACCATGAGGCGGGTGGGGTAAGCTGCTGCCTTCTGGTCTTTGCCAAGGATAAAAAATTCCGTGAACTTCTCCCCCTCTTTTGGCACGACGATCACGTACACGGTCGTTGCCACCGCGGCAAGTATCGTGATGAGGAGCACGATGGAAAGGACGCGGTCGAGCCGTGTGCTCTCTTTTGGGAAGAACTCTGCCGCAACAGACTGCCGGAGTGCACTGAACGGGACTGTAAACCGTTCCGCTGCCGGAATCCTTGCCCTGCGGTACTGGGCGGCTATGCACATGCAGAGTGTGAAGATTGTGAGGCTGATGACGATCGGGTCGAGCCGTATCCCCCACGGGGTATAGTTGAGGGCAAGCCCGATGAGAGGTACAACGGCAATGGAGAGCCCGAATGAGAGCGCAATGCGTTCAATCCCGTCAATGTCTTTTGCGGCCGGAAAGAGTGCAGCGATCAGTGCGTAGCCGGGGATGAACAGGATGACCGGCACTCCGAAGACAATCCGCAGGAACGTTTCGTTCACACCGGGGATATAGATCGAAACGATGGTCCCTGCGAGCCATGCATAGCACGCTGCCAGATCATACGGGATCTTTTGAAGGGCAAATGCCTCGATGATCGTTTCGTACGGGTGCTGCATCCGCTCCATTCAGGAGAAGAGTTGGATGTTGTATTATTTGTGTGTAGTGTGTGACCGACAGCATGAGCCGGTCACTATCATGCACTATGCTGTCACGTTCCAATGACCTGGACTGCGGGCCATCTCTCATCCTCTCATACAGTCAGTTCGCTGTGCGGATTTGTCATTTGGTCATTTTTTGTCTATAATAACCCCATGGTATCCAGGGTCCTGAACGCAAACACTCTTTAAAACCTGGCCCGGTGTTCAGGACGCCCCAGAGTGACATGATATCAGGAAACATTGGGACGAAAGGAGTGATTCTGTTATCACTCATCCCGGGACAGATACATCGGGCACCCATAGCTGGCGGAATGTTTCGCAGGTGATAAGATGGTCTGCCCGGACCGGGAAATAAAAAAAGGTAAAATTACAGGTTCTGCTTCTTTGTGAAGAAATAATACCCGACACCCGCAATTGCAATGATTACAATGATTATCCCGGCGATGAAGGGCAACGGAATACCTTCTCCGGGAACTTCTGCCGCGGGAGTTGTTGTTACCGGTGCGACGGTCTTTTGCGGTGTTGGCATTGCTGTCGTCGGCACTTCACCGGGTGTAGTGGTGGTCTCCATGACCACCGGTGTCGTACCGGTTTTATCGATGAAGAGGCCAAAGACCGTGAAGTGTGTGATCGAAGCCGTCACTGTGTGTGTAGTCGGGTTAACTGTGGTCGGGACTCCCACCCATGATGCACTCTTTGTATCATAGTACATGACCGTCATAAGCGCCGTGTTGCCATTTGCCTTTTCAAGTGCAGTGTTCCACTGTTCGGGGGTCATACTGAACACGAGAGATGCTGCCTGGCTGAATGTAGCACCATCTGGTGAGCACGTTATGGCGAGTCCTGCGAACGAATAAGTTGCACCATCCGGTACAGAAGGTACATCTGCGACATTAATCCCTTGAATCGATATTGTGTTGATGACAAGTCCGTCAGGTCCACGTACCGTAGTACTTAATGGGACAGTGATACTTGCTGCAACACTTGCATCCTTGGCAGTGGAGAGGGTGGTGGTCTGGAGGGTCTGTCCTTCTTTTGCGGTTACTAAAGCCCCTGTTTGAACGCTACTGACAACACCGGCTGCCGCGGCACCACCACCGTAATCATCACCAGATCCGCCGCCCTCTGATCCTCCTCCGGAAGGACCGGGACTTGGACCGGGTGCTGCACCTGCACCCACAACAACGAGGCCCGAGAACGAGCTCGTTGTTACATGGTATATATCAAATAGAACGATATCGGTGTATGTTCCCACAATTGTTGCAGGTAATTGAGTGAATGTATCACCATGGTGCCACACAACTGCGGTTCTGGGATTACGTAATGTCCAGGAATGGGGCATCGAGAAGTTGATAACCGCCCCCGTCATGCCGGTAAACCCGGTTGTGGTGACATCAAAGACCAGGAGTGATTCATTGAATCCGCCTCCAATTGCAGTATTGAAGTTTGTCTGGTTTGTCGGATCGGACGTAGATACCGTAATTGTTGCCGATGCACCGGTAGTGTAGGAGGGTGCATTAATGTTCAGTACTACAGGTATGTTATATCCTCCGATAGTAACTGTTTTTGGATCGGTTTCAACCGTCACACCCGTGACGGTACCGGTGAGGTTGCCTGAACTGTTGGTTACCCCTGAGGTATGGAATTTCACGTTCGCAATACCTGCCCAGGCAGAATCGTGGACAATGATATCGCTACCGCTTAACGTTGAAGTCGAGGTACCGGGCATGTTGGAAATGTTGAGCTCAATTGTGCCTCCTGTCAGGTTCACTGCAGCACTCATTGCCGGGTTCGTATCTGTTGTGGCCGTCGATTCAGCAACAATATACTGTTTTGATGACGTGCTGGTACCGAGTTGATCGGTTACGGTAAGGTTTACACCATACGTTCCAATATTTGCGTAGGATTTTGCAGGGGGGTTCTGTACCGCTGATGTAGTCCCGTCACCAAATACCCAGAACCATTGTGCAGCTGTGTAAAGGTTTACCAGGTTTCTTGAAGTATCCGTGAAGGTTACTCCAGCACCACCCGCGGTTACTTTTGTCGTGCTCGATGTAAAGGAAGCCAATGGTGCATAACCGATGTAAATGGATTGCGTGCTGGATGATCCGGAAGTTATCGTATTATTCGCATAGAGTTTTGCTGAGAAGGTACCATTGGTGAGGTATGTGTGGGTTGGATTACTCTGTGCGATATTGCTCGTGTTGAACCATGTATTGTCACCAAACGACCAGTTCCACCACGTGGGAGACCCTGTTGTCGTATCAGTGAAAAGTATGACTGTGGGTGCAATTCTTCCTGCGGTGTAATTTGAGGTGAACGAAACGGAAACCCCGGTAATGTAGGTAAACTGATCGGCTGCACCGGTTGGAGAGGTGCCAATAGGAGTGGTGACGGTGATGTCAATAGTCCCGACAGCATGGGCCGGGGATGTTACCGTAATCTGGTTGTCGTTGTTAACCACCATTGCACCAGTAGCGTTTGCTGTAGTGCCAAACTTTACATTGTTCGCACCGGTAAAGCCTGACCCGGTGACTATGACCGTTGTCCCGCCTGTATTTGAACCGGATGTCGGGCTGACGCCGGTCACGGCTGGTGGTAGCGAATAGGTGAAATGGTCGGCTGCAAGAGTTGGAGAGGTGCCATAGGGTGTAGTGACCGTGATATCAATGGTTGCGGCTCCCTGGGCCGGGGATGTTACCGTAATCTGGCCGTCGTTATTAACCACCATTGTACCAGTAGCGTTTGGTACAATGCCAAACATTACATTGTTTGCACCGGTAAAGCCTGACCCGGTGACGACGACCGATGTCCCACCAGCGGTTGTACCAACTATCGGGCTGACTCCGGTCACAGCCGGAGGTGCCACGAAGGTGAAACGGTCGGCTGCACCGGTTGGAGAGGTGCCATTTGGAGTGGTGACCGTAATATCAATGAGTCCGGCAACATGGGCCGGTGATGTCACCGTAATCTGGGTGGCTGAATCAACCGTCATTGTACCAGTAACGTTTGCTGTAGTGCCAAACTTTACATTGTTTGCTCCGGTAAAGCCTGTCCCGGTGACAACGACTGATGTCCCGCCGGCGGTTGTACCGGATGTCGGGCTGACTAAAGTTACAGCCGGAAGTGCCACGAAGGTGAACTGGTCGGCTGCACCGGTTGCAGAGGTGCCAACCGGGGTAGTGACGGTAATATCAATTTGTCCGGCAGCATGGGCCGGGGATGTTACCGTAATCTGGGTGTCAGAATTAACCGTCATTTGACCGGTAGCGTTTGCTGTAAGGCCAAACTTTACATTGTTCGCCCCGGTGAACGATGTCCCTGTAATGATGACCGTTGTCCCGCCGGCGATTGGACCCGTTTTCGGGCTGACTAAGGTTACGGCTGGAAGTACCGCGTACGTGAACTGGTCGGCTGCAAGGGTTGGAGAGGTGCCAATCGGGGTAGTGACCGTGATGTCAATGGTCCCGGCACCACCGGGCGGGGATGTTACCGTAATCTGGGTGTCAGAATTAACCGTCATTTGACCGGTAGCGTTTGCTGTAAGGCCAAACTTCACGTTGTTCGCTCCGGTAAAGCCTGACCCGGTGACAACGACCGTTGTCCCGCCAGCGGTTGTACCGACCGTCGGGCTGACTAAGGTTACAGCCGGAGGTGCGACGAAGGTGAACCTGTCGGCTGCACCGGTTGCCGAGGTGCCACCTGGTGTAGTGACCGTAATATCAATGAGTCCGGCAGCATGGGCCGGGGATGTTACCGTAATCTGGGTGTCAGAATCAACCGTCATTGCACCGGTAGCGTTTGCTGTAGTGCCAAACTTTACATTGTTCGCTGTGGTAAAGCCTGTCCCGGTGACGACGACCGATGTCCCGCCCGCTGTTGTACCGGATATCGGAGCCACTCCGGTTACAGTCGGGGCTTCTGGGGCGATTGAGAAGGTACCGTCAGTCGGGGTTATGGTGCTCGGGTTCGCATCCATATCAAAAAAATTTATCCCAGCGAAATGGAGGTTGCTTGTAGTACCTGGATTGATAGCCTTGAAGGTAATTCTGGCAAGCGTGGATGCCCCGGGGGTGACATTTGAGTCACCCGAACCCGCACTTGAGAACCAGCCGACCCTGACTGTAGTGGCATCGGGGGTTGAAACACTGACTGAATTGGCAAGTGGCACACCTGCAGTGATAGTTGCATCATAAGTTACGTATTGGATTTTTGTGTTGTCATACTGTATATCAAATCCGAAATTGTTGACATGGGGGGAGTCATCGTTCGTAAACGTAACAGTCACGACAGATGAAGTGCCATTCGTCACGCCTGCGGGTGAATTAACTGTCAGGGTTCCATTTGCACTTCCGAAACCCACCAAGAGGAGGAGAATAAGAAATACCATCCATATACCATACGGTTTAGCCATCAATCATCAAGCCTCATAGTATAATTTTATTATGGACTAATTAATGTTTTGTTTGTTTTTTAGTATTTTACGGTAGAGAAATTTTCATTTCAGCATTCTTATATTTATTTATTTAATTTATTGTTTTATTTAGTTTTAAATCAAAAGAGGGGACATCGGAATTTAGCAGATGAAAATGTGTGCTTTGAAGGATTGCAATTAAAAAATTTTACAATTGTAATTAAGAAAAATTGAAAATTAGAAATTCCTTGTTCCCATATAATTCTGGAAGACCCAGGATGCGTCAAGCGGTATGAACTGGTGGGTCGTCCCTGCGACATCAGCATAGTCATACGTCGGAAGAACCAACCGGGTCCTCAAGTAACACTGGAACGTCCATGACGCATCGAGCGGGAGCACAATTCCGTCTCCGGTGGCATCCCCCTTCAGGGTACCAGCGAAGGTCATATTCATGGTCTTCCCATCACTCATGACCGGGACATTGGCAAGCAGGGTCGCATTCGTCGTTGTGTAAATTGCACTCGTGTCAATCACGAATGTCCCGTTCTTATAATTGGAGGAGATTAGTACATCGTCAAGCGTTGCATTGTATGGCTGGTTCCCGTTTGCCGCCATGCTGACCGACAGCCTTGGCAGGAATTCCGCCCCGACAACAACTGCATCATTGCCGGTGATTGTCACACTATGTCTCAGGAATTCCTTTGTACCCAGTGCCGAATTTCCATTGAGTGCTCCGGTCGGAGCCCGATAAATCCGTGCAATACCCGAAACCGTCGTCCCGTTCTCTGATAAAACGACTCTCGGGATATATAATTCACCCAGCTGTGCGAGAGTAATATTAACCCATCTTGGGTTCTCACCAGTTACGGTTACATTGCCGGTGACGTTGACATATCCTGCTCTCCTTGCCATGACGGTATATTGCTCGAGCGCCAGTCCCTCAAAACTCGCATTACTCGTTCCCATCCATGTTGTATTGTCACTCCATGTTCCGTTAAACAGCCGGATGTTGTTTGCATACAGTGGTGCTCCATTAACGTCCCTTACCGTGACATTAATTACCGGTATGTTAGTTGGTCCGCCACTGGTCACGACCACCTGCTTCTGGTCGATGGCGATAACGTCATTCTTGATATCAGTGCCCATCAGGTAAACATAGTATGCACCGTCGTCAAGGGCAGTCATATTCAGAGCAGGAACTGTTATTTCGTTTGCTTTTACCGATCCGGAGATCCCGTATCCGGGGGTGATTGCAATGACAGACCATTGCGTAGATGCCGGCGGTATAGTTCCACCATCAGCGGTGAGTGTATAGTTCCAACCCGGGCCAATATCAGTCGTGATCGCTGAGTACAGCAGTTCACTGAATTGGTAGGTGGGCGCAGCACTCTGCCAGAGGCTTTCTGCATTTTGTGCAAGCACGCTGGTATCGATTGTCACATTCATATCGTAAATCACTGTTTTATTGACAATAAAATACGTGATATTTTTGATGCTATTCACATCAGTATTAAGAGGGCTGAAGTTCAGCGTCACCGGCCCGGATGTTCCCTTCGTATAGGGAGGTAGTGCAGCCGGATAATCGGTTCCACCGACAGTCCAGTTCATCCGGGTATTGTCCTGCAGGATGATGAGAGATGAAAGCGAACTTACGGTGACATTTTGTTCCGGCTCCCTATGGCGGATTGAACTGATAAAGTATTTGCCTTTTGTGGGGAGTGTCTTTGGATCCCATCCGAGCTCCTCACTCGTTGACTGGTTGCCAACAAACGGGGACAATGACTGGAGGTTTCTCTCCAATGTAAAGGTAATATTATTCTGGTTATATCGTGATGAGTCAACAAAACCACCGGTCCCAGTATAAATATTATTAGTCGTATTGATATGAACGACGCCGTCCCAGTCATATAAATACGCAGATTCAGAAGAACGGAAGAGGGAATCAAGGTTATCGGTATCCCCTTTGGACCAGCTCTCATTGTATTTTGTCACGAGCGGGTTCCCAAAACGACCGGGAAGACCGCTTATGTAAAAAGTCGGGACTGTGTATTTTGTATAGACAATGAACTCGGGTTTGTTGGTCCAGTCAACCGTGGATGGATTTCCCCCTGTTATGGTAATGGTGATGTCATTAAATGTTCCTGACGTGGTTGTGAAATCCCGTCTGACATTGCGAATGGTGGGGGTGTTGATTAATTTGATATCGTCATACAGGCCACTCGTGGTGTTTATATCAATACGGGTCGCAGAATAATCCGCGATATCAACGACATTTATCTGCGAGACATTCGCGAGTTTGAATGCGTATGTTTTTCCAAGACTGATATTCATTCTCAGATCTGTTGCATAAACCGGGCTGAAAATTCCCATTCCGAAGAACAGGACAACAATAAGACAAAAAATTAACGTTGACCTCCAGTCTTTCTTCATCATAAACACCACCACGATAAGTTATACGGTTACTTTGTCATAGGTTAATATTAATAATTTTGTTTTGCAAATAATCCATGCATGACAGGGTTGTTACAATGAAAACACCATTTTCAATACTATTCTTTCTGACTGTTCTGTGTGTCACGATCATTACTCCCGTCCTGGCAGCTCCGCAGATCAGCGTGAGCCCGACTGTCGTTCAGCGGGGTGGTCAGATTACGATCTCCATGCAGGATATTCCCGATAATTCTTATTTTTCCCTGTTGATTGAAGGAGAGTTCGTGGTAAAACCCAACGACCTCTTCGTCTTCGATACAACAAATTTCAATATGCCATTTTCTTTACAGAACGGCCAGCTCTCGGCAACCATTGAAAAAACCCAGCGTGCCCAGTTATCGGTCAGTAAAGGAGGCGAAACATTCAGTTATATCAAACGGGCAGACAGCAATGGTATCGCAACGGTCTCACGTTCAGATACGATCTCAAGCGGGCTGTACGATTCCCTTAAACTGGAGGGAAAAGCACGGTCCGACACAACGACAGTTATTACCAGTTTGAATCTGGCGGGTATAAAAAAGGGACTGCAGAATTCGCAGATAACCTTCAATATCGAAGGTATTGACAATGGTATTGTCCAACTTATTATCTATTTAGATAACAGCCAGGTCCTGTATCAAAGGGTAACTGTTGGCAACGGTTTGCCAACACCGACTGCCACTCAGACCTCCTCGCCCACGACCACAGCGACAACCGCTGTTCCCACGACCACAGCGACCACGGTCGTAACCACTACAGCCCCGATTAACGAGACGGTGACACCGGTAAACGAAACAGTCACCACCGGGACAAACCCCTCTGCCACAGAGACTACCCGTGTGCCGGGCACAAACCCCACGCCAACTGCATCCGCCACAGCGGTTCCGGGCAAGGCTTTTTACTCTGCAGACCGGAAAGTGTCTCTTCAGACGCAGGGGATTGACTATGCAGCGCTCATGATGGTGAGTGCAGCGGAGGTCCCGGACACCTGGCTGATGGTCAGCAAGGCCTATACCATTGCCCCGGACTCTCTCACGTTCAGCCCGCACGCGACCATATCCTTTGCCATCCCCGAATCAGGTAATGACTATGCCTATTTCATCGGCCGGCGTGTTACCAATGACTGGGCTGCTGTGTCCAGCACTGCCGGCACCGGCACCATTGAGGGGAAGGTCGACCTCGTCGGCACCTATGCCCTCATGGCATTCCGGCCTGAGAGCACGATCAAGTCCGAAAGCACGGTCGGGCCCGCGGTCACGGGAACTGCAGAGGCGGCGACCCCCACACCGCTCGTGACGGTGGCCGCCAAACCGAAGATCGCGTCTATCGCGCAGTCTTCTCCGGCTGCTGCCCCTACGCGCGCGTCCATTGATATCGTGGTGGTAACCGGGGCGCTTGCAATTTTCGTCGCCATCGGATATCATGCACGACACCGCAGAAAGTGAACCTTTTTTTAAAAAATCCCCTTGTTTTAATACGCTTTGCAATGCACTTGTCGATATTCTCATGAAAAGTACCAGAGGCAGACTATCGGAATATCTGTTCTCATTAAAAAATAAAATTTCTGACGGTAATGTTGCGGGACGGGAATTATAATGATATTATCCGGGACAGAATGTTTAAATTGGTGACAGGAAATTTCAAAAAATTTTGCCCGTGTTCACGAAATACCATAAAATTCAATACTTCATACTATTGAACAACCCTTTTGACAGGCTGGAACAGATTATGAGGCAACCGCTGGATTCCTTTGGTGAAAAAATGTTTTCTGAAAAAAATACGTCGGTGGAGACATATCCTTTTTGTGAAGGTTTTACTACCCGTAAGAAACCGTTCAGATGGGTGGGTATTGTTGAAATTGTGGTGATTTTTTGTGTATTCTGTACCGGGTTTACCGGTGCACATCCCGGAGGGACACTGTCTGTGAATTCCCCGGTAAATGTAGAGAATGGAACGACCTTTCCTGTGACCGTAACGTTTACAAACGATAATTCCCCCCCTGTCAACAATTTCGGATTTGACATACAATATGACAACACAAAAATCCAATACGTCACGTATGACGCTGCTATCACTGCGGGGGTACCAAATGCCAATGCTGTGAGTGTCTCAACCCCGGATGCCAGTCTGGTCAGGGTCGGCTGGGTATCAAATGCGGGCAGTTGGGATTCAAATGTCACCCCCGGGGCATCCACTCTGGCCATCATCACTTTCCGGGCGATCAAACCGGATAGTACAAGCCAGCTTCATTTCACCGGGATAAATTTTTTTGATATGGATGGGAACCCGAGTATAATAACCCCGACCGATGGCACCTTCACTACAGGGCAGGGACCTGCAGGGACAGCTCAGGCCGGCCTTACCACGGCCGAGCCAGAGACCCCGGTACCGCAGCCTTCCGGGCCGGAACCTGCCGTACCCTTAAAGACTTCTCCGGTCTTACCCTCTGCGACGCGCACGCCCCTTGATATCGTGGTGGTGGCCGGGGCGCTTGCGACCGGTGTCGCGCTTTTTGCCCGGAAGAGATGGTAAGAAAACAACTCTTTTGTTTTTTTTTGATTTTTTTTAATTGTTCAAATTATTTTTTAGATTTTTTTAAATGGTATGAAAATCGCCTGAAAATTTTCATCAGGCATCCATGCCGGATAATGGCTTGCACCGGAGAAATTCCTGCTTTAATATCAGGAAGAGAAATCCATGTTGCCACAGATTTCCATCAAAGACCCGTTTACTTTTTTTTACTTATCCTCTATCTTTTCCTGCATCACGGTCACGAATTGCCTGATGCAATCAATCTTTTTTGTCAGGTCAAAGAGGGTTTCCTCAGTAATTCCAGGGTATTCGTGAGACAGGAGGTTCCGGTAGGTTACCAGCCCGATCATCTCATGGTTCGAAGACATTCGTCTTCTCAAGGCATGTTCCTTGACAGGAACACGCCACCGATATTCAGCAATTATTTTCCCCTTTAAACCACGTCTTTTCGCATTTCAACCGTCAATTTGCGGGCGTTATTTTAGCGGCGGACAGTTCATGGTATGAAACGTGTCCGCCGGGTCTGCGTGGCGGAAAAAAGAGGCCGTAACGGGAAGATACACGTGTGAAAATGCCATGACCGCATATCCGTATGGCAAATCGAAATCTGCCGATTCAGTATCCTTACTAAAATCAGGACGTTTTGTACTGGTTACACCAGAATCGCCGTTACCCCGTATTTTTCAGCGCAGAGCGCCTGCTGGCGATCCGCAGTAACCAGCGTTGCATGATCCGAACGAGCCTGCGCGATGAACAATGCATCGTAAACCGGGATATCCAGCGAAAGTGCGATTGTTAACGCTTCAGCCATAAACTGTAGAGCAGGTTTCAGGACCAGCGGTCCTTTTGTATACAGGAGTTCGATTGATGAAAACAGTTCGGGTACCTGCTCTTTTTCAATCAGCCCGGCACGGGCAGATTTCCAGAGGACGTTTGCTGACTCAGTGACCAGCAGGTCAACGGTTTCCGGGGATGATGCCATGGTAAGATACCCATGGACATCCTGCCAGCCATGTTCGTGGAGCAGGAATTTCATAAACGCGGATGTGTCAATGACGGTCACGATCCGCCCTCACGAGCTCTGCAGCAGAACCGGAAGGAATTACCGGAGTTTTTTTAATGCGTTGCGTAACTGAGGCGAGGATGTCATCCTTTTTTTTGTCATCGATCCGTTTGCTGATAAAATCCCGGATCTCCTGGTTCCAGTTGATTGACCGGCGGAGCTTCTTCATCTCGCTGCGTGTCTGCTCCGGGACACGAATACTGATGATCTGGTTCATGAATTACAATTATGGTTATAATGTATTATAATTTTTTGTCATTTGTAATACAACCTGAAGGATACCATCACGGAATTTAGCAATTGGAATATCCGGATGGTACTGGTGCTTACGGTCACCTGCTTTCCTGCTGCCAGGATCTGGAATTGTTAAGGAACTGCCTCTCGCCTACGCCACGGAATGTTACACCATATCATGCAGTGAGAGGGGAGATGACAGGACAAAAAACCCCTTACGATGAACAGACTGTTTTAACATATACATTATATATTATTTATTTTTATTCGAAGCCGATATCCGTGGTTCTTTGTGCACATCCCGGCCCCCATCATACTCTGCTAGGTTCGAAGACATTCGTCTTCTCGAGACATGTTCCTTGATAGGAACAAGCCAACTCGGAGACATTCGTCTTCTCAAGGCATGTTCCTCGATAGGAACACACCAACTCGGAGACATTCGTCTTCTCAAGGCATGTTCCTCGATAGGAACACACCAACTCGGAGACATTCGTCTTCTC
>Ga0268276_1001690_pt1 | contig 20828 bp, 25 predicted proteins | sample saktaG_4_FD_190145 | JGI IMG/M metagenome (GOLD analysis project Ga0268276, IMG submission 190145) | Saline water microbial communities from Sakinaw Lake, British Columbia, Canada - sak_2010_1_5_45m | ecosystem: Environmental > Aquatic > Non-marine Saline and Alkaline > Saline ... | reverse complement strand
TTTTTTGAAAACATCTGCAATCGAAATTTCTTTTCCAAGATTCTTTTTAACAAAATCAAGTTTGCTGTCTAAATTTCCAGAAAGTCCAATCTCGCTAAGATCAGGAGTTTTCTTTAATCCAGTTTTTTTAACTAGAGAATAACAGATAACCCTTAGATCATCAAATTCTTTTGGCTTAATTTCTTCTATTTTACCAATTTTCTTCTTTGGTATCTTTATTTTTCTTTTTAGTTCTTTATCAATATTTTCTGAAATAACCTCTTTAATAACTTGGTTATTTTTATAGAATCTAACTGAGAGAATCTTTAATGGTGGACATTCCAAAATTGTTACTGGAACTACAATTTTTTTGTTTTTTGTCATAGAATTAGGGGTATTTTCTTTTACAAAGGCAGAAGCCATAGCTTTCTTATAGCATATAAATCCCTTGAGGCCTTCTGCACCAGAAGGAATAGCATTCCAATTAACTCTGGGAAAAAACTTCCTGGCCCTTTTTCTTGGCCAGAACTGCAGGCTTCCTTTTCTTGGAGATTTCTTTGTAGACATTTCTAATTAATTTAGCGGATAACATTTTAATTTCACTCTGGAATATAAATAAGGAGAAAAGAAGGTTTTTAAAGGTTTTTGGCGTGTTGCGTTGTTGACTTGCCGGACTTTTCGTAGGTTTTAAATTAGGACTTTTCTTTCAGAAATATTATTCTCATAAGATGTTACCTCTGCTATTCGTAGAGGTTGAAATCAATATTAACAACATAGGGAATTTTATGTTCACTAGTCCATTCTTTTGCCTCTTTTCTCAATTCTTTACTTGTTGCTCTCATACATATCCGACTGTTTTCGATTTCTCTATTGGATTGATAGACAACCTCTCTATTGGCTAAATATGGATTTTCTCCAATTTGTATTACAGCCCGGTATTCACACCCTGTTTTAATAATACTCAATCTTAATTTTTTCATTTAATATTGTATAATATCAAACCTCGAACCCTATTTCTTTTCTTATTTTTTCTCCATCTATTAGCGCTTCTCTTATGATTTTACCCTTTCTTTTTGCAAGCTCTCTTATCCTTGCATAATCTGTTTCTCCTTCAGGCATTATTATTTCACTTATTACAAACTTGTGGCTTATCTCTGCTTTTTTAAAATTAGATTTCTCAAAAACAAAATCTTCTATAAAATCCCTGTCTTTAGTGGTTATTCTGCAAAAATTCGGCTTGGATTTTTTGCCTGGTTTTCCTGATTTTGGTGCTTTTGGTTTTATTTTTAAGGAAATAGAATTTCCTGCAACACTGAAACTTAAAGCAAAGAAAGCTTTTGGAAATTTTTCAATAAGAGAAAGAATTTCATCTCCTGACATTTCCTTGTCAATTATGTATCTTTTAACACCCTGAAATTGTTTTATCTCTTTTATATCTAAGGAATTTTTAAGATCGCTGGTGGAAACAATTGCCCCTGTAACTCTTGTTTTGTTCTTTCCAAGTTTTTTTGCGCAGAAATAAACTAATTCGTTAGCAAAATCAGCAGTGGTTAAGATTGTGACAGAATCTTTTACTCTTCTTGCACTAATCAGGGCTTTATCTTTAAACTCCCCTCTTCCAAATTTCTGAAACTGTTGATGAACTAAGAAATCACTTTTTCCTTGGAAGATTTTAGTTATAAAATTCATGAAAACTACTTGACAAATTTTACTTATAAATTTTTTGTATATTTTAAAGATAATCCTTTTTATAGATAAAACCCAATATTTACAAAGCTTTATAAATTTCTTAGAGTTTTAATTAATAATAAATTTATAAAAATTCAAAATGGTAGTAAATGAGTACGCGTCAAAACAAATACTTTCAGGAATAATTATCCTATTTCTAATAATTTTATCTATTTTTATTTTGAAGCCAATAGCTATATCAATAATTATAGCTGCGCTTCTCGCATTTACATTTGCGCCAGTTTATGATTGGTTGTATAAACGTACAAAAGCAAAAAATCTTTCAGCAATTTTGATTGTGTTGTTCTTAATTGTGATTATAATTCTACCAATATGGTTTTTAACACCTATTTTGATAAATCAGGCTATTGAAATCTTTCAATTAACACATAAGATAGACTTTACTGGAATAATTCAATCTATTTTCCCATCTTTATTTTCTTCAGAGAGATTTACCATAGAAATTGGCTCAATTTTCTCAACTTTTACCACAAAAATTGCAGGAAATGCTGTTGATTATTTTACTCAACTTATTTTGAACTTTCCGGTAGTTATGTTACATCTTTTAATTGTCTTCTTTACTTTTTTCTTTCTTTTAAGAGAAAAAGAACCAGTTATTGCATATGTAAAAAGTCTTTTACCTTTTTCAAAAGAAATTGAGGAAAAAATATTTAAATATTCTGCCGGAATAACTTCTTCTCTAATTTATGGACAAATCATCATAGGGATTATTCAAGGAGTAGTTCTAGGAATTGGACTTTTTATTTTTAGAATTCCAAATGCCTTGTTTTTAACATTGCTCTCAATTCTTGCAGGAATACTTCCGATTGTAGGAACATCCATTATTTGGATTCCTTTGGTAATTTATCTTTTTGTTACAGGAAGTCCCACAATTGTTTCTATAGGAATTCTTGTATTTGGTTCTATCTCTTCCACAGTTGATAATTTTTTAAGACCAATGATTGTTTCAAGGAAAACAAAAATTCATTCTGCAATTTTATTGATTTCAATGATTGGAGGATTATTTTTCTTCGGAATTCTCGGACTTATTTTAGGTCCACTAATAATATCTTATTTGTTAATATTTTTGGAAATTTATAGGGGCAAGTCAAAGCCAGCAATAATCTTGAGCGAGGATTCCAAATAAAAATATAAAAACACTATTCTCTATGAGAATGAAATTTCCATAATAAAGAGGTTGAATGGAACTAAAAATAAAACTTTTGAAATGGTCTGCAGGATTGCCGATAGCAGCACTTAATTATAAAACCGCTGAAAAAATAGGATTGCATCCTCAAGATACAATAAGTATTAAGACTCTTTCAAAACAACCAAAAGAAACCTCTGCGATTGTAGATGTTATTAGGGGTTTTGTTAAGGAAAATGAAATTGCGATTTCTTCTGAATTAAAAGAACAGCTTAATTTAAGATTAGGAGCAAAAGTAGAAATAAACATTTTAACTCCAACAGAAAGTGTTGAAATTATAAAGAAAAAAATGAGAAATAAGCATCTTTCTGAAGATGAAATAAATCTAATTATTCAAGATGTTGTGGATAACACTCTTTCTGACACAGAATTAGCTCTTTTTATTTCATCTATTTACAAATACGGAATGAATATGAAAGAAATAATTTATCTGATAAAAGCTATTCAAAAAACAGGAACTCAAATGAATTTTAGACAAAAGCTTGTCGCCGATAAGCATTCAATAGGAGGAGTTCCAGGAAATAGAACCACCCCCATAGTTGTTTCAATATGTGCTGCTACAGGACTTATTGTCCCAAAAAATTCATCGAGAGCTATCACAAGCGCAGCAGGAACAGCAGATGTTATAGAAACAATAGCAAGAGTTGAATTTACTGCAAAAGAAGTTAAAAAAATAGTGAGAAAAACAGGCGCGTGCCTGATTTGGGGCGGGGCTCTTGGAATGGTTCCTGCAGATTCAAGAATAATTCGTATAGAAAGATCTCTTAAAATAGACCCCGAAGCAATGCTGGTTGCTTCTATAATGTCAAAAAAACTTGCAGCAGGAAGCAAATACATTCTCATTGATATCCCTTATGGAAAAGGCGCTAAAGTGGATAAAGCAAGAGCGCAAAAATTAAAGAAAAAATTTGAATATCTTGGAAGGTATTTTGATAAAAAAATAGAATGTATTCTCACTGATGGAAGCCAGCCAATTGGTTGTGGCATTGGACCTGTTTGCGAACTTGAAGATGTAATTAATATCCTTGATCCAAAAAAAGTCGGTCCTGAAGATCTTGAAAAAAAATCACTGATGCTCTCTGGAAAATTATTAGAAATGACTGGAAAGGCTAAAAAAAATCAGGGAATAAAAATGGCAAAAGAGATTCTTTATTCTGGAATAGCCTTTGAAAAATTTAAAGAAATTATTAAAGCCCAGGCAGGAGATATAAAAAGAATAAAAAAAGCTAAATTTAAGCATGACATTCTGGCGAAAAAATCTGGAAGAATAATCTCTATAGATAATAAAAAAATAAATTCTCTTGCAAGAGCTGTTGGGTGTCCTTTGGATAAAGCAGCAGGATTGTATTTATATTTGAAGAGGGGAGCCAGAGTAAAAAAAGGAGATAAACTAATGACCATTTATGCAGAATCTGTTCCTAGAATTTCTTCTGCACTGCGATATTACGAAAAATTCAAACCAATTAATCTTTAGATAAAATAACGCAACTATATTTTTAAACTTCACAACCCTTTTCTTTTTATGGAAAGAGAAGGCCAGCGGAAGAGCATTATAGAGTATCTAAGAAGAAATATCAAAAAAGGATATACTCTTGAATCTTTAAAATGGGCGCTCATAGGACAAGGATACTCGCGAGCTTTTGTTGATGCATCTATTGATGAACTGAATAAGGAACTTGCAAGAAAAGCCCCAATTCTAAAAGAAGAACCCATCATCAAATATGAAATTATTGATGAAAACAATAAACCAGTTATAATTAAAAGACCGTGGTGGAAGAAAATTCTTGGATTGAAATGATTAATAGCAACCTTTAAAACTTCTCAATCAATTTTTAAATTATGCCGTCATGCGGAGAATGGTATTCCACCTGGTTTGAGCCCAGGGCCCTTACAGGCATCCAGGTTCGATTCCTGGTGACGGCGTTTAAAATTAATAAAGAAAAAACTACCTTGTCTTTTTATTTTGATTCTTTTGAAAAGCCAACAGATAAATAATTGGCAGAATGCCAATTGTATTGAAAATAAGAATGCACACAAACCATGCTAATTGATTATTTCTTCCAGATTTCCATAATCCAATACCTTTCCATATTCCGTCCCAAATTGCAAGTATAGCTATCAAGAAAATAAAGAGGGTATTATTCATTCCGAAAAAAGACAAATCCATAAAAGATATAAAAATTAGATATTTATAAATATATTTTTTAAAAGCTTCCGCTGGGATTTGAACCCAGGGCCCCCACATTACGAGTGTGGTGCTCTAAACCAACTGAGCTACGGAAGCGCACTTCCCGATAAATTCTTAAATCTCTTCTAGAAACCTAAGGATGTTTATGTTATAAAATTTGTTAATTAGAAATCTTCAACTAAATAGAGAAACTCTTCGGATTAAATGCATTAAAAAAATTATCCGAAGAGCGCACTAAGTCCTTCTGCCGCAGCGACCTTTTTCTCTTCCTTTGGTTTTTCTTCTTTCTTTTCTTCTTTCAGAGCTTCTTTTGCACTTGGTGCTGCTGTCATCAAGCTAGCACTTTCTAATTCTTTGTCTATATTTACACCCTTAAGGCTAGCTACCAGAGACTTTATTTTTACCTCTTCAATTTCTGCACCAGTAGCTGCAACAACTTTTTTCAAGTTGTCTTCATTGATTTCTTTGCCTAATTTGTGCAATAAAAGCGCTGCATACACATACTCCATTTTATGCCTCCATTCTCATTTTAATTGATAATGAAATCATTTTGTTATTTTTGAACTTTCTTCTTCTGAATTTAATTGAACCTCTTCTTCCTTACTTTTTTCTTCATCTACTTTTTTTTCTACTTTCAATAAATTTTCAAGTGCTTTTTCCCGAACTCCTGCCTTTCCGATTAAAAAGGTAATAGTTTCTTCGGTTGTGTATCCTATTTCAACAGCAAAAGGCAGCGCCTTGCTAAACGCGATTTTTAATTTATTCTTTGTTTCTTTTCTGTCTACTTTGATACCAACATATATTTTCTTTTCTTTTGTATCAAATGCGGCAATAGGCACAAATCCGATTGAAAATGGTTTGATGCCCATTTTACCCATAATTTCTGCGGCAGCCCGAGATATTTTTTCTCCTTTTTTAACAATTACTTTTGTTTCTTTGATATGAATCTTCCCTTTCTCTATCTGTATTTGAATTCCTAATGCTCCAAGCTCGCTTATTGCAGGGCCAGGAACAAAATCAGTTGGACCAGCAGGAATTTCAATATCTTCTGTTGCTTCTTGACCGGGCTTAGCTTTTGCAGGAGTTTTTTTATCCATTAATTCTAAAGAAAGCTCAAAAGCTTCTGCATCTGAAAAAAGAATTGCAGAACTTTCTCCTATTTGTTCTTTAAGCTTTTTTACAGTTTCATCTCCAGAAGAATCTATTGCCTTGAAGATTAAATTTTTCTTTGGAAATTTGACTATGGCCTTGCCCCTTAGATTTTTCATAATCTCCTGATACTGAGAAGCAGGAATGTTCTTTATAGAGGCCACCATTATTGTCCTCTTATTTTTTATAAATTCCACTAATTCTGAAACAGCTTTTATTTTCTTTTGAGGAATTTTTGAACTTTTTTTTCCAGTCATTTTATAAATATTTTTTGAGGTTTAGTCATAGTGAATTTTAATTCCAAATTCTTTACATTTTCTTTTCCTTTGATAAGTGCCTTTATTACTGCATTATAAACACCCAGAACATTTTCAATAATTTCTTCATCTTTCATGCTTTGCTTTCCAATAGCAAGTTTTACACTTGGTTCTTTCATTTTTACTCTCAAGCTGGAATTTATTTTCTTTTTAAGCTCATTTATGCTCTTTTCATTAATTTCTGCTAGAATTCCTAAATGGGGAGAAGGCATTTTTCCTGCGGGTCCTAGAGCTCTTCCAAAAGTTGTAGCAATTTTTGGCATAAGACTTGCCTGAGCAATGAAAAAATCAAATTTTTTTACAATCTTCTTCAGGCTTTTTTTGTCAGCATATTTTTTGAATTCTTCAGGAACGATAGTCTCAATGTTTTTGTTTTTTGTTTCAAGAAATGCGCAAATTTTTTTCTCTTTAATCCTAAATGGAATCTCTACAAAAAGATTTATCTGGTTTTTTTTAGGGTCGAATTTTTGCAGATTTATAATTAAATCTACTGTTTGGTCAAATTTCTTTTCTTTATTTTTTCTTAGTTCAGACAATGCAACCTTTAGACTTTCTTTTAATTCCATTTTCCAAAATTTAATCCTGTTTTAATGATAAACCTCCCACATTATGCGCCAGCACCATAGAATATATGCGCCAACGATGTGGTTCAATCGGTATTTTTTAGAGCTAAAGTCAGTTTATAAATCTTATTACAACAATACTTATAAACAATTACTATTTTTTTCTGCAATGGAATTTATCACTTTATTATCTAAAGGAAAAGGAACCTGGGGCCAGGTTTCTGGTTTAATAAAATACGGAGATTGGGAAAAAATTATTCTTATAGGAGATGCTTTTGCAAAAAAGTTTACTGCAGAAAAAGAATTTGAATTCATTGAAGTAGATCTTGACAAAAAACTTTTAGATTTAAAAGACGAATTCTCAAAAAAGTTAAAGGGAAAAATTGACGGAACAGAGGTGGCTTTAAGCATTGCTTCTGGAGACGGAAAAGAGCATATGGCCCTTGTTTCTGCCCTGCTAAATCTTCCTGTTGGAATTAGATTTGCGGCTCTGACAAAAGAGGGTGTAATAGATCTTTAATAATCTACGTCGGTTTACTTCGCGAATTTAATTCGCGTCGTGTGAAACACGTCGGAAGAAGGTGCAATAGATTTGTAAAAGAAAAATTTCTTATATTCTTATCTTAAGAAAGATATGGCCCAAAAAGCAATAAGCAAAAATAATATAAATATAAAGAATTTTGTCGAAAGTACAAAGACTTTTTTTGCGATTTTTTCGTTTTTTGTCAAAGAAAGAACAGTTAGATATAGGAATCTTCCACCATCAAAAATTCCGACTGGAAGCATATTAATCAATGCTACACTTATACTAATTAAAACAAGCCACCATAATAAATTGTAAATAAAAATACTAACTCCGTCAAATTTTGGTTCATAATACACGTTTGGTTTCTTAAAAGAAAGTGTGTCTATAATTTTTCCAAAAAATCCACCTTTTTCTTGGGATAAAAAAGCAATTCCAAGCCATGCAGTTCCAGGAGCATTTGGATTTTCTTCGAGGATTATTTTATTTTCTACAATTCCTTCTTCGTATATTGTTTTCACAATAATCTCATCACCAGGGGAATGTTGAGAGAGCTCTTCAACTAAAATATCTGTGTTGTAAATTTTAACTCCATCAATTTCAATTATGATGCTGCTTAAATTTGCCTTAATAGCAGGAGCAGAATCATATACAAAGAGTTCTTGTTTATTATCCTGAATTTCAATCAGTTCTTTATTCACAAAATAATTCCTATTATCAACACTTAGATTGTTTATTTCGGTTTCATCTAAAAGCCCTAAAAATTCTGAATAAGTTGGATTATTGACTGTTATATTATTTATTGATGTGATTCCTGCAATAGATACGGCAGAAATTGCATACTCGTCATATATGATTCCTGAAGCAGAGAAAGAGGAAAAAAAGAAAAGAACTAAAATCCCAAAAAACAAAATTGCTGTAAGAATGTTTGCAAAAGTTCCTGCACTAAGAATGGCTCTTTGTGCAAAGTTTTTCCTTTTTTGCATGATTTTTTCATCAAGCTCAACAAAAGCAGCTAAAAATATTGGAAGAAAAAATGGAAAAAATCCAAATCCTGTTTTTTTTATCTTTACTTTGTTGTATGCCGCAAATATTCCATGAGCCATTTCATGAGTTATTGCTATAATCGCTATGATAATTATCCAGTATGTAAAATAAAATGGAGGCAAAAATTCTAATTTGAAAATTTGAGGTAGATATGGAACAAGAGGCATTATTGGCGGCACTTTAATTGCTTTTACCGCGCCTGGAACAAAAATATAAATTTTCACAATAGTGTAGACAAGATAAAAAACACTAATCATTAGGACATATCCGCACCCTACAGAAAGGTAACTAAGAACTTTCATAGTTTTAGGATATTTATTTCCGATACGATTAATTAGCTTTATTCCCCAGTTTGTTCGATAAAGATAAAGAAGCCCTTCTTTTTTTAGATTGTTTCTTTTCTTAAAGAGAAAAAAAGAAATAAACGCTAAAAATAATACTAAAAAGATTATATCATATACGACAGGATTCATGTTAATTTATTTTCTCTTCAAGGGGCGAAATGCTTTTTTTTGGCACTTTCTACACCTTACTTTTCCTTTTAAAATTTTTTGATGATCTGCTCGAATTTTAGATTGACAATTTTTGCAAACAAACACATTTTTAAAAAGTCTATTCTGAGCCTCAATTATTTTTGCCATTTTTCAAATATTTCTAAATTTTTCTTTTAATTATAGTTCTTCCTTCAATATCCCAATACTCTACGTTGTCTGTCCCCTTTAATTCAGATTCTAAATCTTTTGGACAAGCAATTTCAATTGTTTCAAAACTTTCAAGATCCATAATGCTAGCCTTTTCTCCTATTGAAAGTATTTGGCCTTTTCTCTTGTTTATCATCGGAACCTCAAATCTTTCGTGTCCAGGAGCCACAAGAATCTTTTTAGAATTGTTCATTATGCCTATTGCTTCTATTCTGGCTTTTGATGATCCGTGTTTTCCTGTTTTGCTGATATCAATTTTTTTGACAGTATAGGGCTCTCCTTCAATCAATATATTTGTTCCGACTTTAGCTTCTGTAGCATTTATTATTTTTAAAACCATAATTAGAAAAGAAAGAAGATATTTAAAAAGGTTTACTATCTCTTTTTGAAATTAGCGCAAACAAAAATTTAAAAACATCCTCTTAATTTTTTCTTTATGGTTTTAAAAGAAAATTTGCTCAAGCATAGCCAAATAAAAGAAAAAGATTTTATTGAAATAGATTTCACAGGAAAAGTTAAAGACGGAGAAGTTTTTGATTCAACTTTGAAAAATGAACTAAAAAATGTAAATAGTGAGCAGAATTCAAAAGTAGAAGCTAAACCATTTATCTTTTCAATCGGACAAGGCATGTTTCTTAGGGCTTTGGATGAATTTTTAATCGGAAAAGAAGAAGGAAAAACCTACACAATTGAATTAGAACCAGAAAAAGCTTTTGGAAAAAGAAGTGCTTCATTTATACAAAGAATCCCAACAAAAATTTTCAAAGAAAAAAGAATTACTCCTTTTGTCGGAGCGATTTTTAATTTTGATGGCAGAATAGGAAAAATTATCGCGGTTTCAGGAGGAAGGGCAATGGTTGATTTCAACTCTCCCCTCGCAGGAAAAATAGTGATATATGAAATTAAGATTTTAAGAAAGATTGAAAATCTTTCAGAAAAAATAAAAGCTCTTAATGAATTTTTCTTTAGAAAAGATTTGGATTTTGAGGTAAAAGAAAAAAAATTGATATTTTCCGCAGACAAAGATTTCGCAAAAATTATTGAATTATTTAAAGATAAATTTAAAGAAATTTTGAATTTAGCTATTGAGGTAAAAGAAATAGAAAAAAAGGAAAATAAATTGAAAGAAGAATAAAAAATCACAATAATACTTATAAATGTAATTCGATTATTTACTCCATGAACGAAATTTACAATAACGCTTCTTTAGAAGTAAAAGAAATTGATAAGGAACTTGAAGAACTCATAAAAAAGCAAACAACAAAAATAAAAGTTGTTGGTGTTGGCGGAGGCGGAAATAATTCTTTGAGTAGAATGAGAGAAATTGGAATAAGAGGAGGAGAGCTTATAGCTGTTAACACAGATGCCCAGGATCTTTTGTACACCAATGCTGATTATAAAATCCTTATCGGCAGAGAATTAACCCAGGGTCTTGGTGCAGGAAGCAACCCTAAGATGGGAGAAGAAGCAGCAAAGGAATCAGAATCAGAGATAAAGAAAAAACTTTCTGGAAGCGACATGGTTTTTATAACCTGTGGCTTGGGAGGAGGAACAGGAACAGGGGCTGCACCAGTGATAGCATCTATTACTAAAAAATCCAATGCGCTGACTATTGGAGTTGTTACACTTCCATTTACAATAGAAGGAAAAAAAAGAAATGAAAATGCTATGAATGGTTTGGAAAAACTGGAAGCAATTGTTGATACGCTCATAGTTATTCCTAATGATAAACTTCTTGAACTTGCTCCAGAACTTCCCTTGCATACGGCATTTAAAATTGCTGATGAAATTCTTACAAACGCAGTTAAAGGAATTACAGAATTGGTAACTGTTTCTGGTTTGGTTAATCTTGATTTCGCAGATGTAAGGACTATTATGTCTAATGGTGGGGTTTCTTTGATTGGAATGGGGGAATCAGATAGCACAAATCGAGCTATGGAAGCTGTTGAGAAAGCAATTAACAATCCTCTTTTAGATGTCGATATATCAAATGCTTCTGGAGCTCTTGTAAATATAGTTGGTGGAAATGATATGAGTCTTGATGAATGCAAGTCCATAATAGAAGAAGTTGGAAATAAGCTCAGTCCTGAAGCAAAATTAATATGGGGGGCACAAATTTCAGCAGAAATGGATAAATCAATAAGGGTTTTGCTCATAGTTACAGGAGTGAGAAGCTCACAAATTCTCGGACACGGAGAAACAATTGAAAGCATAAAACATCGGGAAATTGAAGAAGAGCTGGGAATAGAATTTTTTGAATAATATGGCATTAACTAATCTTGAAACAGCATTGGAAGTACCATTAAGAAGATTTTTTGTTTTTGAAAGAAGAAAGAAATTAGTTTTTGATGGAAAGCCAGGAAGAAGCGAATTTTTTAGTGATAGTATTACATATGGTTTAGAAAAAGGATTAATATATAGTGCAAAAACCACGGAAAAAAGGCACCGACAAACAATCGAGTACAAATTATCTGAAAAAGGGAAAAAACATTTTGGAATTAATAATTAAGAATAATTCAGAAAAACTATTGATTAATGTTTTTGGGTAAGATTTTAAAAACCCTTAGCTTTTGTATAAAATATGACAAAAATTAATGATCTAAAAGCATTTGTTGCAAAATCAAAAAGAGTCTGGCTCGTCCTGAAAAAACCAACAAGAAAAGAATATGAAATGATAGCAAAAGTTTCTGCTATAGGAATTGTATTGCTTGGAGTTCTTGGTTTTATAATATCTTTAGTTATGAAGATATTCGCCTAACCCGAGAAAGTATTTCTATCGGAAATTTTATAAACTCAAATTATTAGATTATTCTAACTGCTTCTTAAATAGTTAAGGAGTAGAGGGAATTATAAAAAATTCCAGAAAATTAATATATTAAATTAGTAATAAAATTGTTAAAATGATTTTTATAATAAAGGTTACAACAAATAAGGAAGAGAAAGCTGTTGATATGGTTTCTGCGAGAGCAGAAAAAAAAGCACTTGAAGTTTTTTCTGTTTTAAGACCCCATGGATTGAGAGGGTATATTCTTGTTGAAGCAGAAGACCGTGAAAGTGCTGAAGAAGCTGTTTTCAATCTGCCTTATGTTAAGGGAATAATTGGAAAAACAATTGGCTACGAGGAAATAAAAAATATGATAGAGCCTTCAATATCAAGCATTTCAATAAAAGAAGGAGATATCATTGAAATAATCGGTTCAACCCTAAAAGGAGAAAAAGCAAAAGTTTTAAGAGTTGACAAACAAAAAGAAGAAGTTGTTGTTGGTTTGCTTGGAGCTGTTGTTCAGCTACCAGTAACAATAAAGATAGATAATGTTAAGGTTATAAGAAGAGAAGAAGAAACAGAAGAAGCATAAAATTCAAAAAATAAATACTTAAGAAATAAAATCAAAAATGCAAATTAAACTATTGGTTGAGGGAGGAGAAATGAAGCCGGGTCCTGTGCTTAGCCAAAAGCTTGGACCAGTAGGCATTCCAATGAATTTAGTTATTCAAAAAATTAATGACGCAACTATAAATTTTAAGGGAATGAAAGTTCCAGTAGAATTAAATGTAGATGCTTCAACAAAAAATTTTGACATAAAAGTTTTCTCTCCACCTGTTTCAGAGCTTTTAAAAAAAGAATTAGGCATTGAGAAGGGTTCAGGCGAGCAAAAAAAGATTAAAATCGCTAATGCTTCCATAGAGCAAATAATTTCTGTAGCAAAAACAAAACTTCCAAATCTTTCAAGTAAAAATCTAAAAGCAGCGGTTAAGACTGTTTTAGGAAGTTGCATAAGTTTAGGAATTATTGTAGAAAATAAAAGCCCTAAAGAAATTATAGCGGATATTGATAATGGAAAATATGATTCTGAAATATCCAATGAAAAAACCGAAACTTCTAAGGAAAAAATAAAAGAATTGGATGAATATTTCTTAAAACTAAAGGGAGAACAAGAAAAGATTCTTAAACAAGAAGAAGCAGCTAAAGTCGCCGCCGAAGCTGAGAAGACTGTAGAGACGAAAACAGAAGTAATTAGCGAAGAAAAACCTAAAGAAAAAATAAAAGAAAAGAAATAATTTATAAACCGATTGCTCCATTTCTTTCAAGAGGGGGATGTGGGCCAATCTGGTAAGCTTCCAGGTTTGGGACCTGGCGATCTGGGTTCAAATCCCAGCATCCCCATTTTACAATATGTCAACGAAACTCAAAAAAACAAAATCTGCAGGGCGTTTTGGAGCTAGATATGGAAAAAGAGTTAGATCTAAACTAATTGCAGTAGAAGAAAAGCAAAGACTAAAGCAAGTCTGTCCTATTTGTGGAAAAAAAGGATTAAAAAGATTTTCAAAGGGAATATGGTATTGTAAAAAATGTGATAAAAAATTTGCCTCAGATGTTTACTATCTTGAAGGGCAAAAATTTTAAGAACTTAAAATAATTAATACAAATAAATTTCAAAAACCTAAAAATTAAATAAATACAGGAAATTCCAATGCCGACTTATAAATGTTTTAAATGTGAAAAAAAAATTCAGAGCGCTAATCTTGAAAAGAGATTTATATGTCCTTACTGCGGCTGCAAGATTTTTTATAAGCCCAGAACAAAAGTCAAGAAAGTGAAAGCTATTTAATTATATTCTAAATGAAAGAAACAAAAGACAAAGAAGAAAAAATTCAAGAATTTCATATTCTTGAGCAGAATTTACAAAATTTGCTTCTTCAGAAACAAGCTTTTCAGATGGAGCTTTCAGAAACAGTAACAGCTAAAAAAGAAATCGAAAAATCAGAAGAAGTTTTTAAAATTGTTGGGCAATTAATGATAAAAACAAACCAAAATGAGATGAGAGAAGAGCTCTCGAACAGAGAAAAACTTCTCGAATTAAGAATTAAATCAATAGAGAAGCAGGAAACTTATCTAACAGAGAAATTAGTGGCGTTAAGAAAGGAAATTTTTTGAGTATTTTTCTATTTTCTAGCTATATCCAAAAATTACATTTTTTTATCTTCCGACGGAAACATATGTAAAAAACTTACGAAATCTTTATAAAGATTAACAAGTTAAAACTAACATGGTTTTTAACAAAATAAAAAGGGCATTTTCATCCAAAGGTAGGGGAGATGAGTTTAATGAGGAATATATTGAGATTGATTTGGGTAAAAAAGAGCATGACAGCAAGATTTTTGTCAAGCTTTTTACTCTAAAGGATTATGATAGTGTAAATGATATACTTAATGCTTTAAGAGAGGGGTATACAATCGTTATTGTTGACATAAAAACTCTTAGGCAGAAGGATTCAATTGAGCTTAAAAGAGCTGTTTCTAAAATAAAGAAAACAGTTGATGCTCTTGAAGGAAACATTGCGGGTTTTGGTGAGAATATAGTAATAGCAACACCTTCTTTTGCAAAAATTCAGAAAGAAGAGCCTGCAAAAAAGAAGGAAGAAAAAAGGCATCCTTTTGATTAATCCTATTTATTATATGCTTCTTTGGATTATATGATTCTTTGGATATTATATCTTAGCTATTGAAAAAACATTTTTTAGTGCTGAAATAATTGTTGCTGGCACAAACAAGGCTAAAAGTGCTGCAAAAACAGCTGAAACAGCATCACCAACTCCGATTCCTATTAAGGACCCCCTTACACTATCCATTCCGAATTTACTGACAATAACTAAAGCAGTGCCTGCCCATAAAAATGTCTGAGAATCTTTTTCAGGAACATTTACAAAGCCAATAATTAGACCAAGAAGAACAAGTATTCCGTAAATTTGCGCGCTATATCTTATAGCATTAGGAATTGAGAGAATTGTTGTGGACAATCCAATTAAAACAGCTAGAATAACCCCTATAAGAAATGCCCATGCTCCTATAGAATTCTCGTGAGACCTAATTACCATTTTTCAACACCCTTTATTTATCTAATAAACACTAAAAGAAGAATTTTTAATTATATAAATTTTCTCTTTTTGATTAAATCCCTGCAAGAGTTTTAAAAATTATATTGAAAAACTATATCTTTAACAACAGAAATCTTTATAAATCATCCTAACTCCACAATGACAATTCAAATGAGATCAAAAATCTTTGCTTTGTTAAGTTTAAGTGTTTTAGCACTAATAATGTTTATTGGCGCGGTTAGTGCTGCTACAATTTTTTCTGATGATTTTAATGATGGGGATTTAGTTGGCTGGACAGTAACCAATTGGAGTAATACTGGAACTTTTGCCGAATCCACAAACCAAGTCAATTCCACTCTTGAAAGAACAATTAGCACTTCTAGCTTTAATACTATTGTTGTTAAATATGATAGACGATTGGGAGCAAACTGGGAATCTACGGATAATTTTAAAGCGTCATGGTCTTTAGATGGAATCACTTTTACAACATTAGAAGCGGCTAACAGCTCAAATGATGCGGCTTTCGTCTCAAAAACTTTTAATTTACCTTCTTCAGCTAATAACAATTCTGGCTTTAGAATAAGATTTGAATGCACGACAAGTGCTGCTGATGAATTTTGTAGAGTTGATAATGTGGTAATTGAGGGAGCGCCCATCTCAACAACCCCCTTAGAGATTCAATCATGTACTTCAAATCCAGGAGAGTTGAGAGTTAGGAAAATAAGTTTCACAAATAATGGTCAATTTGGAGAAAAAGACAAGTGGTTCCCATTTGAAGAGATTAAAGTTGAGATTCAGACAGAGAATAATGGAGATTATGACGTTGCAGATATAAGCCTTGAGTGGGGACTTTACAACACTAAATCAAACGAATGGGTGGTTGATTTTGATGAAGAAGACGAATTTGATTTGGATGAAGGAGATAGAGAAAATTTTATAGTTAGTTTTAAGCTTGATGATAACTTAGAGGTTGATCTTGATGAGCTTGATGATGGACAACATTACAGGTTATATGTAATGATTACAGGTACCATAGACGATAAAAATTCTCCAAATGATGGAGACAAAACTTGTGCCTTTGATTACAAAGAAGCAGAAATAATTATTGAAAAAGATTTTGTAATTCTTGATGAAATTAATATTCAGGAAACAGTTCAATGCGGAGAAAATGTTCAACTCACAGCAGAGGTCTGGAATATTGGAGATAGAGATCAGGATGATGTTTATGTGCTTGTAAATAGTAATGAATTAGGAATTAACAACAAGAAAATAGAAATTGGAGACATCAGTGCTTTTGACAGTGAACCAATGAATTTAATTTTTACAATCCCAAAAGATGCACAAGAAAAAACATATTCAATAAAACTTACAGTTTATGACGAGGATAATGATATTTATGAAAATGATGACGATAAGCAGTCAATTTTCAGCGTTTTCCTTAAAGTAGAAGGAAATTGCGTTGTTCAGCCAGATGTTCTTATATCAGCAAGTCTTGAATCAGATGCAAAAGCAGGAGAAGATCTTGTTATAAGAGTTGTTTTGACAAATACAGGAAGCACAGCAAAAACTTTTACTCTAGATGTTTCTGGTCATGAAACCTGGGCAGAGGTTTTAGAATATCCTGAAACAATTTTAATAAATGCAGGAGACTTTGAAGAAGCATATATTAAATTCAATGTAAATAAAGGAGTTTCAGGCACAAACACCTTTAGTATCAGAGTTTATTCCGACTCACAGCTACTTGCAACACAGCCATTTTCAGTTAATATAGAGCCAAAAGGATTTTTAGGAATCACAGGATTTCCTGTTCTAGAAGGAGATGCTTATCTATGGGGCTTTGGCATTCTTAACATAATTTTGGTTGTGGTGATAATTCTTGTTGCAATAAGAATCGCACGAAAAAAGAAGTAAAATTCTTTCTTTTTAGATTTTCTAACATCTCGCAAACTATTTAAATCAAATTCTTTTTTATACTATATGCCAAAAAAGAGGAGAAATAAGGATAAAAATAAAGAAAAATCTCAAAAGCAAACACCTATTTCAAACATTCTTTTAAGATATCTTATTCTTATATTATTAATAATTCCAATAATCCCCCTTGGGAAGTATTTGGCAAGTATATGGGAATTAATTGCAGTTAATTTGATATTTACTCCCTTGACAGCTTATCCTGTTTATTTTCTTCTTAAATTATTTTTTGATGTTATTTTCTTTTCTGAGATGATTTTATTAGTAGAAAATATTTTGCCAATAGAACTTATTCCAGCATGCATCGCAGGCTATGCTTATTATCTTTTACTTGTTCTTAATCTTTCAACTCCTAATCTAAAGACAAAAACAAGAATTTATGGAATTTTGTTTTCTTTTGCAGCTCTTCTTTTACTAAATGTTCTTAGAATTTTTGGATTAAGCTTTTTAGCAATGTCTGACTTTGTTTATTTTGATTTGACTCACCAATTATTTTGGTATTTAGTTAGCACCTTATTTGTTGTAGTAATCTGGTTCGCAGAAGTTAAAATATTCAAAATAAAAAACATTCCATTTTACTCTGATATAAAATATTTATTTGAGAAGTCAAGCCTGAAACCAAAGAAATAAAAGAGGCAATCAAATCTGTTCATTAATTTTAATCAGGGTTTCAATCATAAATCTTTCTGTTCCTTCTAATATTTCACATTCTTTTATGTTTATGATGTAGCAGGCAGGACCTATTTGTTCTATGCTGGTCTTTTCTGCTTCTTGTATAAGGACAGACATGTTTTTTCCAGTTAAATCACAAACAGCATCCCCGCCTCCCACTGTGTTTATTCCAACAATATTATGGAGATCTACAAAATTTACAATGGCAATCTGCTCATAACCACTGCAATACTTGTCAAAGGTAATGCCTATAAGCATGTTTTCTCTGAGCACGAGCTTTCCGTCAAAAGGAACTTTTTGGGCGAGTGCTCTTGGGTCATTTCTCAAAAAAAAATTGTAAGATGTTAGCTTTTTTTCGTAAATAACAGGAAATTTTGTATTATACACGGTTAAGCAGGGCGGGCCTGCATCACAAAATTCAACAACATTGAATTTCACATTTTGATATTCAAAACTTTTTTTATAATTAGACATAAAAGCAAAAAATAATATCAGAATTAGCACAGAAAACGCCAGAATAAGAAAATGTTTCAGAAATTTGTTTTCATATTCTGTTTGTTTTTTCTTTAAAATCTTTTTTTCTTTTCTTTCTTCAAATTCTTTTTTACTAACTTTCTTTCTTTTATTTTTTGCCATTTATTTTACTCCTAAAATTTTGAAAAGAAACGAGTCTGTTAATTTCACAAGATTTTCTTTTGAACCTTTTATGTAGACGCATTTGTCAATTTGAACTATTTCCTCGTTTCCACTTTCTTGTATTATTATAAAATTGTTTTCGCAGTTTTTTAAAGGCACGTCTTCAGAGCATTCTATTCCTTCAGGACAAGCTGGCTGAATTCTTTCAACTATCTGCTCTAGATTTCTAGTTATCTCTATTTGTGCTTCAAAATTTTCAGAATAAATATACAATGGAAGCCCCACATAATATGTTCCGTCACTTAGGTTTTTTCCTAAATCTGGAACTTCTTGAGGATTATATCTAAATGCAAAATTTCCAATAGTCCAGAACCCATTTAAATAAGTAAATTCAAATTCATTATAAATAATTGTGTTATTGTCAGAATCACTTACCTGATTTCCCAATCCGTATCTTAAGCCAAATCCCAGAACACTCAGCGCCATGATAAAAACCAGAGATATTCCAATAATTGTTTGAATCTTCTTTTCTCTTTTTTCTTTCTCCTGCTTAGAAACAAATCCTTTCATATTTAATACTCATAACAGACATTTATAAATTTATTTTCAACAGAGCTCCCGCCAACCCTTAAAAAAAGAAAAGAAAAAGAAAAAATAAAAAATAGATTTATTGAACTACGAGTTGTGCACTAGTTGCGCTTGTACCGATGTATTTCTTTCCAACAGCACTATCAATTGGCTGTGGTCTGTTTTTTACATATGTTGCGGCATTTACAGTATCTTCTGCATTATATCCTGCAACAAGCAATGCTATCTTGCTTCCCGAGTATGGGCTAGTATAGCTTTGTATCAAGAACTGACCAGCACCAACACCTGTTGCACTCTGCCATGCAGTAGTACAATAAGCTCCTCCGACCAATGCAGCAGCAACCGAGTTAATACAGCTTCCACCAACAACAACAAGGTTTCTGCTTTGAACAGTGCTTACTTCAGCATCTGTTACAAGAACAGCACCCAAGTCTGCCTCGCTTACAACAGCACCACTTTCAGCAATATACACCTCAGCATACATTGGCGTCTTTGGATATGTCAAGTAAGCAAATTCCTGGTATGTATCAGAGCTATCAAATAGTACATATGTACCAAATGAGTCAATGTAACCAGTAAAGTCTGAGTCATCAAAAGACTGGGAATCCAGACCTGCATCCAATCTTGTGAACAAAGGAACCAAAACAGTGGAATAAGTTCCAGTGTCATTTGTTCTTAAGATAACTGCATTCTTTTCTGTAGTTGGACTGTCAGATTTGTCCTCATCTTCTACAAACAACAAGCCAGGTGCTTCATATGGCGCGTTACCATCTGTTATACCTGTAATATCCATCGAAACAGTAAGGTTTGTACTGTTTGCTGTAGCAGCAACACCAGCAGTAACTGCAAAGTTATAGTAAACACTTCCCACTAGGATGGAATCATCTGCTCCAACAAGAATATTTGCTGTTCCAACTGTAAGTGTATCTGTAACATCTGCTGCAGCTACATTAATACTTCCTGTTGGAAGATGCAATGTAACGGTTGCAGCATTAGTGGTAGCATTAGCGTTGAAATCAGTTAAGACTTTTACGTCATCAGTATATGCAAATCTATGGTCTTCTGCACTAACTAGTTCTATGTAAGGATATACAGAGATATCACTTCCAGTGGCTTGACCCGCATAATCACTGCTTGCAACAGTAACTGCAGTTGCACTTACATTTGTTACAATGTAAGTCTGCCCACCAATAGTTATTGGTTGCCCAAGACTGAAATCCTTATTATCAATACTATAGGTATTTCCTGTAAACAAGTCCTTGAAGCTAACATCGTCAGTAGTAGTACTTTGATGAACATTGACTCTTGTCATCTGCATGAAGTGTTGTTTAGTTCCACTATTCAGGATAAAGTAATCATCTTCTGCAATTGATGCACCTTCCCATACATGGATTGTTCCTCCACTATCATCAGCTGTTTCATTCTGATATGTAAATGGAAGTGTTTTTGTATTTCCACTTGCATCAGTAGCTCTAACCATTAACTCTCTGTTACCGCCTTTTTCTATTGAAAGCTTTGCTCTTGTTGTGGAAATATCATCCTCACCATCAAGTATAATCCCATTTGCAACAGATGCGAAATTGATTTTCACACTGCCGAATACAGGGTCTATAAAGCTTTCCCCAACCAATAAATGATTTTCATCATTATCTGGTGCAGCAACCGCAATAGTTAATTTGGTCATGG
>Ga0268276_1001687_pt1 | contig 20839 bp, 7 predicted proteins | sample saktaG_4_FD_190145 | JGI IMG/M metagenome (GOLD analysis project Ga0268276, IMG submission 190145) | Saline water microbial communities from Sakinaw Lake, British Columbia, Canada - sak_2010_1_5_45m | ecosystem: Environmental > Aquatic > Non-marine Saline and Alkaline > Saline ... | reverse complement strand
CATGACCACCTCCGTGGCCGTGACGCCGGAGCGCGAAGAATTCTGGGCCTTTACCCAGCCGTACATGCGCATTCCGATTGTCATCGTTGCCCATGCGGATGTCACCTACATTGCCGACATGCGCGAGTTGGCGGGCAAGAAGGTAGCCGTGGTGGATGGCTATGCCGTCAATGATTGGCTACCGCGCGACTTTCCCGCGATCCGGCTGGTGCGGGTCACGACGGCGCAGGCAGGCCTAGCCGCGCTGCAACGCGGCGAGGTCTTTGCCTACGTCGAAAACATGCTGGTGGTCGGCTATTATTTGTCAAAGCTGAAAATGACGAATCTCAAGATTGCCGGAGAGACCCCTTATGTCAACGCGCAATGCATGGCGGTCCGCAAAGACTGGGCGACCCTGGCCGGGATTCTGCAAAAGGCGCTGGATTCGATTTCCGAAGCGGAACGCAATGGCATTTATCGGAAATGGTTGCCCATCCGCTATGAGCATGGCTTCAACTACACCCTGCTGTGGCAGGCGCTGGCCATTTGTGCCGTGATCTTCTTGGGATTGGCGTTGTGGATTCGGAAGCTGTCCGGCGAGATCAGGTATCGCCGGAGAACAGAAGCGGCGTTGCATGAGGGCGCCCAGCGTTTCCGTCAGCTCTTCGACGTCGCGGTCGTGCCCCTCTGCCTCGTCAATCAGCAGGGCGTGCTGGTGGATTTCAATACGCGTTTTACCCAGACCTTCGGCTATACCCATGCGGATGTGCCGACGCTGCGGGAGTGGTGGCAGCGCGCCTATCCCGATCCCGACTATCGGCGCTGGGTAGTCGCCACCTGGGATGCCGCCGTACGGCGCGCGGCCGAAGAACAGGCCGACATAGAGCCGATCGAGTATCAGGTGACCTGTAAGAACGGCGCCGTCCGCACGTTAGTGATCTCCGGCGCCGTCCTGGGCGGTGATCTTCTGGTCGCGTTCTTCGATATCACCGTGCGCACACAGGCCGAGCAGGCGCTCAAGCACCTCTCCGCGCGGCACGAGGCCATCCTGCAGGCGATTCCCGAAATCGTCATGGAGGTGGATGCGAACAAGGTCTACACCTGGGCCAATCCCGCCGGTCTCGCATTCTTCGGCGATGCCGTCATTGGCACGGAGGCCGCCAGCTACTTCGTGGGTGCGCAGGCGACCTACGAACAGGTGCGTCCCCTCTTCGCCGGCGATGCCACCACGTTCTACGTCGAGAGCTGGCAGCGCAGGCAGGACGGGCAGGAGCGGCTGCTGGGCTGGTGGTGCCGGGTCCTGAAAGATGATAAAGGCCACGCGACCGGCGCGCTGTCCACCGCCCGTGACATCACCGACAGCACGCGCGCCGCGGAGGCCTTGCGCGCGAGCGAGGAGCGCTTCCATCGCGCAGTGGTGGATGCGCCGTTTCCCATCCTGCTGCACGCCGAGGATGGCGCCATCATTCAGGCCAGCCAGTCCTGGTGCGACATCACCGGTTACACGCGCGCAGAGTTGGCGACCATCGCCGATTGGACCGAGCGTGCCTATGGCGAAAGAAAGCTGCTCGTGCAGGCCGAGATTGACCAGCTGTTCGAGCTGGACCGTCGGAAACACGAGGGCGATTACACCATTCGCACCAAGTCGGGCGACCGGCGGATTTGGGAGTTCAGTTCCGCCCCACTGGGGCGGTTGCCGGATGGGCGCCGCTTGGTCATCAGCATGGCCATGGACGTGACCGAGCAGCGCCAGGCCGAGGAAGCCTTGCGCCGGCAGGCCGAGCGTTTGCGGAACCTGCACAAGACCGACCAGGCCATTCTGCAGGCCGCCGAATCGCCCGAGGCAATCGTACAGGCGGCCCTGCTGCATCTGCGCGGCCTGCTGCAATGTGAATGCGCCAGCGTGGGCATCTTTGATCTGGCACAGAAGGAAGTGCGGGTGTTCGTGGCCCGCACGGACGACGAGACGATCGTGCAGACGGACAAAGTCCTGGCGGACGACGCCTATGGCGATCTGGAGATCCTGCGCCACGGCGCAACCGAGACGGTCGAGGACATGGCCACCGTGACGTCGCCGCCCGCGGTGATCAGGATCTTGCAGGCGGAAGGCATGCGCGCATGCATTAACGTGCCGCTGCGGTCGGCCCAGGGCTTGTACGGCGTGCTGCATGTCGGCTGGAGCGATCCCAAGACCTTTACTGCGGAAGAAATCGAGGTCGCGGGCGAGGTGGCGGCCGAGATCACTCTGGCGATCGAGCAGGCCCGCCTGCTGCAAAAGACGCAACGGTACGCCGCGGAACTCGAGCAGCGCGTCACCGAGCGCACTGCCCAGCTCAAGGCCGCCAACCAGGAGCTGGAGGCCTTTGCCTACTCCGTGTCGCACGACCTGCGCGCGCCGCTGCGGGCCGTGGACGGTTTTACCCGCATTTTGACGGAGGACTATGCCACTCGTCTGGATGCCGAGGGCAAGCGCGTCTGCGCCGTCATCAGCCAGTCTGCCAGGGACATGGGCAAGCTGATTGACGACTTGCTGGCCTTCTCGCGCGTCGGCCGGGCGGCCCTGCAGCCTTCGGCCATTGACATGGTGATCATGGCCAGGTCAATCTTCTTCGAGCTGACGACTCCCCTGGAGCGGGACCGCATTGATTTCCACGTGGGTCCCCTGCCGCCCACGGTTGGCGACCCAAGCTTGCTCCGGCAGGTCTGGCTGAACCTGCTCGCGAATGCGGTTACGTTTTCATCCAAGAAGGAGCGGGCCGTGATTGACGTGCGCGCGGAGCAGCGCGGCGGTGAGATCGTGTATGCCATTGGCGACAATGGCGCGGGCTTCGACATGCAGTACGTGCACAAGCTCTTCGGCGTGTTCCAGCGCCTGCACAGCGCCGATGAATTCGCGGGCACGGGCGTGGGCTTGGCCATTGTCCAGCGGATCGTCCAGCGCCACGGTGGCCGCGTCTGGGCGGAAGGCGCGGTCGACCACGGCGCGACATTTTATTTCACAATAACAGCGCGTGAAGCGCTGCTGCATGAATGATGAATGATGAATGATGAGTGATGAGTGATGAGTGATGAATGATGAGTGATGAGTGATGCAGGACACTTCACCAAAGGAGAGCACCCATGGACACGGACATCGTCGTTGACATTCTGCTGGTGGAGGACAACCCGCGCGATGCGGAATTGATCATCCGGGCGTTCAAAAAGCAAAACATCGCCAATCCGCTCTCGGTGGTGGAAGACGGCGCCAGCGCCCTGGACTTCATTTTCTACCGGGGCGCCTATGCCACGCGGGACATTGCGTGTCCGCCGAAACTGATTCTGCTCGACCTCAAACTGCCGAAGATGAACGGCTTGGAGGTGCTGAAGGCGATCAAGGCGAACGAGCGGACGTGCACCATCCCGGTGGTGATCGTCACTTCCTCGCAGGAGGATCCGGACATTGAGGCCGCCTATGCGCTGGGGGCAAACAGCTATGTGGTGAAGCCCGTCAGTTCCGACGCTTTCATCGACGCCATGAGCAAATTGGGCCTGTACTGGCTCTTGGTCAATCACCCGCCCAAATAGGGAAAGTACTATAATGTACTACAATGAGTATCAACCCTCGACACGGAGAAGCATGTAATGCATGACGTGCTGCGAGTATTGCTGGTGGAAGACGTGCCCGCCGACGCGGAACTCAGCGCGCGTGAGGTCCGTCATGTGCTGCCTGGGAGCGAGTTTCAGCGGGTCGAATCGCGCGAGGATTTTCTGGCGGCTTTGGCAGCCTTCCGCCCGGATATCATCCTGTCGGACTATAAGCTCCCGTGCTTCGACGGCATGGCCGCCTTGACGCTGGCGCTGGAGCACGCGCCGGACATTCCTTTTCTGATCATCACCGGCTCGATGAACGAGGCCACGGCCGTGGCGTGCATGAAGGCCGGCGCGTGGGACTATGTCATCAAGGAACACATTAAGCGGCTGGGCCCGGCGGTCATGAGTTGCTTGGAGCAGAAGCGCCTGCGGCTGGAGCGCACGCGCGCCGCGGACGCGTTGCGCGAGAACCGCCGCTTTCTGGCCGATCTGATCGAGCACAGCGGCGCGCTGATCTTTGTCAAGGATTGCGCGGGGCGTTATCTGTTAGCCAACCGCAAGTGGGAGGAAGTCACCGGTTTGAGCCGTCAGAAAGCCTTGGGCCGTACCGCCGAAGAGCTGTTTCCCGCGGCGACTGCCCGGCAGTACCGCCTGAGTGATCTCGCTGTGCTGGAGTCGGGCACCCCGCGCGAAGAGGAGGAAGTGTTGGAGAGCGCCGACGGCACGCGCCACTTCATCTCGATCAAGTTCCCGGTGCGGGACGACGCCGGGGCGGTCAGCGGTCTGTGCGGGATAGCCACCGAGATCACCGCGCGCAAGCAGGCGGAGGACAAGATTAGGAACCAGCTGGAGGAACTGCAACGCTGGCACGATGTCATGCTGGGCCGCGAGGGCCGGGTGCAGGAGCTCAAGCGCGAAGTCAATGAACTCTGCCGGCGCATCGGCGAAACCGCGCGCTATCCCAGCCAGGCAGCCGGCGCGGCGGCGGAGCCAACGACATGAACGACCAAGCCACTATTCTGGCGGTTGACGACACGCCCGCGTCACTGGCGTTGCTGGTCAAGGTCTTGACCAACGCAGGCTACCACGTGCGGCCGGCCGACAGCGGCGAGCTGGCGCTGGCCGCCGTGGCCGCCAACCCGCCGGACTTGATCCTGCTGGACGTCCGCATGCAAGGCATGGACGGGCTGGACGTGTGCCGGCAGCTCAAAGCGCGCGCAGAGACACAACGCATTCCCGTCATCTTGATGAGTGCCTTTGCCGACGTGCAGGAATGGGTGGCAGGCCTGCAACTGGGCGCGGCGGACTACATCAACAAGCCGTTCCAAGCTGAAGAACTCCTGACCCGCGTCATGACGCACCTGACCCTCAGTCGGGCAACGGTCTCCCTTGAGCAGCAGGCGGCCACCCTCCGCCGCACCAATGAGCAACTGCAAGCCGAGATCGCCGAGCGCCAGCATGTCGCGGCTGAACTGCACCAGAGCCTCGAGCGGACCGATCATTCGCGCCAGGCGATGCTCGGCGCCTTGGAGGACCAGAAGCAGACCGTGACCGCCTTGCAGGCCAGCGAAGCAAAACTGCGCACGATGATTGCGAACGCCCCCATCGGCATTGTGTTCTTGGATGCGGAGGGCCACCTGTTGATCGCGAACGCCAAATATGAGTCCTTGGTGGGGTATAGCGCCGAGCAATTGAAGGGGATGGTCTTTGCGGATATTACCCATCCGGATGACCTTGCAGAAGATCTGCGCTTCTATCGGGATATGGTCGCCGGGAACATTGACCAGTACCAATTGGAAAAACGCTACATCCACCGCAACGGAAATGCGATCTGGGTTAGGCTGACGTGCGGCGTCACCGAGAGAAAACAAGATCAACCGGCACATTTCATCGCCATGGTTGAAGACATCACCGCGCGCAAGCAGGCAGAGGTGATCCTGCAGGAGAGCGAGCGGCGGCAGGCTTCACTGATCAGCAACCTGCCCGGCTTTGTCTATCGCTGCGCCAACGACCGGGACTGGACCATGGAGTACATCAGCGACGGATGCCGGAGCATCACCGGCTATGCCCCCGCTGATCTCATCGGCAACCGCAAACTCTGCTTCAACGATATCGTGCATACCAACTACCGCGAGCCCCTGTGGCAGCAGTGGCAAAAACAGTTGCGTGCGCAGCAGCCTTTCGAGGAGGAATACCCCATCACCACGGCGCGGGGGGAAATCCGCTGGGTCTGGGAACGCGGCCGCGGTGTTTTCGCCGCCGACGGACAGTTGCTGTTCCTCGAAGGATTCATCGCCGACATCACCGAGCGCAGGCAGGCGGAAGAGGCGTTGCGCCAGGAAAAGATCTTTACTGACAAGTTGCTCAACGCGCAAAGCGACACGATTTTTTTGTTTGAACCAGCCACCGGCAAGCCCATTAGATGGAACGAACGCTTTGCCGAGGTGAGCGGCTACTCCCATGAAGAGATCGCCGGCATGAAGGCGCCGGACGATTTTTATGACGCAGATGACCTGAGAAAAGCCATGGAAACCACCGCCAAAATATCTGCTGAAGGGCAAGGCCGGGTGGAGATTTCTCTGGTCACAAAGCAAGGGCGGCATATTCCGTTCGAGTATGCCGCAACCGTCGTCAAGACCATGGATGGAAGAACTCTGATCCTATCTGTGGGCCGAGATGTCACCGCGCGGAGGCAGGCGGAGGAGGAACTGCGCTTGAGTCACGAGCGTTTCCACCTGTTGAGCCGGGGCACGCATGACACCGTATGGGATTGGGACCTGACGAGCGATGCCCTGTGGTGGAACGAAAACTTTCAGACCCTCTTCGGCTACCCGGCCGAGGAGATCGAGCCGGGGATTGAGTCGTGGACCAACCGGATCCATGCCGAAGACCGGCAGCGCGTCGTGACGGGCATTCACGCGGCCATCGACGGCGGGACGCACTTCTGGTCCAGCGAATACCGGTTTCGCCACAAGGATGGTTCCTATGTCGAGGTCCATGATCGCGGCTACATCCTGCGGGACGCGGGCGGCAGTGCCGTGCGCATGATCGGCACGATGCAGGATATCACCACGCGCAAACGCGTGGAGCAGGAGCGGCAGGCGCTGCTGACCACGGTTGAACAAGAGAAAATGCGGCTGGCCGCCCTGATCGACGGGATTACCGACGAGGTCTGGTTTGCGGATACACACAAAATATTCACGCTGGCAAATCCATCTGCACTGCGGGAGTTTGGTCTTGACCGGGATGCGGCGATCGCAGTGGAAGTGGAGAAGTTGGCGCAGAGCCTGGAAGTGCTCCGTCCTGATGGCAGTCCCCGACCGGTGGAGGAGGCCCCGCCCCTGCGCGCCCTGGCGGGAGAAGTGATCCGGAATGAGGAGGAGATCGTCCGCACGCCCGCAACCGGAGAGTTGCGCTATCGCCAAGTCAGCAGCACGCCGGTCAAAGATCCCGAGGGGCATGTCATCGGCTCCGTGTCCGTCGTGCGCGACATTACCGACCACAAGCGGGAGGAGCAGGAACTGCACCATGTCCTGTCGAGCGCCAACTGCATCCTCTGGCATGCGCTGGTCACCGCGATGGCTGGAGGCGGGTTTGACTGGCAACTGCGCGTCACGAATGAAGTCGCGGCCGAGGCCCTGTTGCCGCTGCCGCGCAAGCCCGGGCAGGCGTATTCCGACGCGTGGCACAGCAATAAGCCGCGGGAAGACATTGAACGAATGAATCGCATCAGCACGCAGGCACTGCGGGCGGGTAAACCGGGCTATACCCAGGAGTTCCGCTGCCGGACGCCGCAGGGGGAAATCCGCTGGTTCGCTGAGGATGCGTGGATTCAAGCGCTCGGGCCCGACCGTTGGCTGGTCGTGGGTGTCTGCACCGATATCACCGCGCGCCGGAAAGCCGAGCAGCAGATGCAACAGCAGTTGGACGAGCTGCGGCGCTGGCAGGCGGTGACGCTCGGGCGCGAGGGCCGCATCGGCGAATTGAAGCGCGAGGTTAATGCGCTGGCCGCGCGCTTGGGCCAGCCGCCGCCGTACGCGACGCAATCCGAATGATGAATGATGAATTGAAAAACAATGATGAATGATGAGTGATGAATGATGAATGATGAGTGATGAATGATGAGTGATGAATGATGAATGATGAGTGATGAATGATGAGTGATGAATGATGAATGATGAATGATGAATGATGAATGATGAATGATGAATAATGAACGATGAACGATCAACGATCAACGATCAACGATGAACGATGAACGATCAACGATCAACGATCAACGATGGACGATGAAGGAAAGATCAGGAGGCAAAGAATGAACGAGAAAATCGAGAACGCCGCGGGAGGGCAGCTTTCGCCATTCGAGCGGATCAAGCGCACGAGTGAGGCCGGGATGGAGTTCTGGTCAAGCCGCGACTTTTCCGAGGTGCTCGGTTACGGCGATTACCGTAATTTCGAGGGAGTAATTGAAAAAGCAAAAATGGCCTGTTTCAATAGTGGACACCGCCTCGAGGATCATTTCGTTGACATCACCGAAATGATCGAGATTGGAAAAGGTGGGCAGCGGCCGGTTAAAACCATCCTGCTGTCGCGTTACGCTTGTTACTTGGCTATTCAGAACGCCGATCCCACCAAAGAGATCGTAGCGCAGGGGCAAACCTACTTTGCGATCCAGACGCGGCGGCAAGAATTGGCCGACGAGCGCGGCGGGGACGAGCAGCGCCTTCTGTTGCGTGAAGAGTTGCGCCACCACAACGTGCAACTGGCGGGCGCGGCCAAGGATGCGGGCGTTATCAAATCCATAGACTATGCCATCTTTCAGAATCACGGCTATAGGGGGCTCTATGGCGGGTTGCATCAGGAAGACATTCACCGTCGGAAAGGCTTGAAAAAGAGCCAGAAGATTCTGGATCACATGGGCAGCACGGAACTGGCGGCGAACCTGTTTCGCGCGACTCAGGCGGAGGAAAAACTGCGCCGCGACGAGGTAAAAGGTAAAGACGCCGCGAACCGGACGCATCATGATGTCGGCGCGAAGGTGCGCCAAACCATAAGGGAATTGGGCGGCACCATGCCCGAACAATTGCCGGTGGCAGCAAACATCAAAAAGATTGCGACCAAACAGCGCACGCACCTCAATCTTAAATGATGAATGATGAATTGAAAAACAATGATGAATGATGAGTGATGAATGATGAATGCAGAACAAGAAATAAATCAAGTTTTGACTGCGGCGCAGACATTCATCATTCATCATTCATCATTCATCATTTCTCTTGACCCCTTTACGGGACGAGGATAGACATGCACACACAACGATTTTCGCAATGGTTGCCGGCGGTACTGCTCTTGGCGCTGATCGGCGGCATTCCGCGGCTGGCCGCGCAGACCACCGGCGCCGAAACCGCGCCCGCGGCGGCGCCACGCGCGCCCGTCCTTTCCGGTTGCGAGCCGGATTACCCGCCCTATTGCCTGGTCACGCAGGATCAGCAGGCGGACGGATTTGCCGTGGAACTTCTGCGCGCGGCGCTCAAGGCGCTGGGTCGTGAGGTGGTCTTTCAGGTCGGGCCGTGGGCGGAGCTCAAGCAATCCTTGGCGGACGGGCGCCTCCAAGCGCTGCCGTTGGTGGGCCGGACGCCTGAACGGGAGGCGCTGTATGATTTCACCTTCCCCTATCTCACCATGCACGGCGCCATCGTGGTCCGCAGCGAAACCACGGATATTCGTGTGCCTGCCGACTTGAAAGGCAAACAGGTCGCGGTCCTGCAAGGCGACAATGCCGAGGAATATCTCCGCCGCGCAGACCTTGGCGCCGTGATCATGCCTTTGCCTTCGTTTGAAACCGCCCTGCGCGAGCTTTCCGCCGGCCAGCATGATGCGGTCGTCATTCAAAAGCTGTTGGCCTATCAGCTTATGCAACAGGCCGGCCTTGAAAATCTGCGGGTGGCCGGGCCGCCGCTGCAAGACTTCATCCAAACCTTCTGTTTCGCCGTGCGCAAGGGGGATGGCGCGTTGCTGGCCGAACTGAATGAAGGCCTCGCGATTGTGATGGCGGACGGCACGTTTCGGCAGCTCCACGCCAAATGGTTCTCCGCTATCGAAGCAGCGGGGCGGACCAGTAGTCGCGTCATTATCGGGGGCGACTACAACTATCCGCCGTACGAGTTTTTGGATCAGAATGGTCAACCCACCGGCTTCAATGTTGATCTTGTGCGGGCCATCGCCCGGCAGTTGGGCCTGACGGTTGACTTCCGGCTGGATACCTGGCTCAATACCCGCAAGGGCCTGAAAAGCGGGGAAATTGATATGGTGCAAGGGATGTTCTACTCGGTTGAGCGGGATGGAGAATTGGATTTCTCTCCGCCGCACAGCATGGTTCAACATGCCGTTGTTGTCCGCAAGGGCGCCCCGGAATTGCCGGACCTGCGCGCGCTGGCCGGGAAATCCATTCTGGTGATGGCGGGCGACATCATGGAGGACTTGGCCATCCGACAGGGCTATCAGAGGCAGCTCGTGGCGGTCCCCAGCCAAGAGGAAGCCTTGCGTTTACTGGCCGATGGGAAACATGACTGCGCGCTGGTAGCCACAGTACCGGCGCTGTATTGGATCAACAAGCATGGCTGGCGTAATCTACGCGTCGGCGCCCAGCCCGTGCTTTCCGCCGAGTACTGCCTGGCGGTCCCACACGGCAAGGACACCTTGTTGGCGCAGTTCTGCGAGGGGTTGGCCGCCATCAAGGCCTCGGGTGAGTACCGTAGAATCCAGACCAAATGGCTGGGCGCCTATGAGGTAGCCACTCTCAGCATACGGACGATTGCAGCGTATGTGCTCATGGCGGCGCTGCCTTTGCTGGCGCTGTTGGGCGGCGTCATCCTCTGGTCGCGCTCGCTGCAGCGCCAGGTCGCCAGCCGGACCCGCGAAATAGCGCTCGAGTCGGCCATTCTCGAAGCGCAGTCGGAGGCGACCTTGGACGGGGCCTTTCTGGTTGACCCACAGGGGCGCACGATTTCATACAACAAACGCTTCGCCCAACTGTTGAATGTCCCCCCGGACATTCTGGTGAGCAAGGATACCCGGCATTTGTTGACATTTATACTGGACCAACTCCCCGAGCCCCAAGGCTTTGAAGACAAGGTGAAGTATTTGTATGAACACAAGGAAGAACAAGTCCATGAGGAAGTCGCATTCAAAGACGGAAGAGTCTTTGACTGGCATTCTGCACCCCTCTTGGGAACGGATGGAACGCACTATGGCAGAGGCTGGTACTTCCATGACATCAGCCAGCGCAAGCAGGCGGAGGCATATCAAGAAATGGGCCGGGAAGTCCTGCAGATCCTCAACGAGCTGGGGCCGCTGAAGGATCTGATGCAGCGCGTCCTCGTCGCCATGCAGACGCACACCGGGTTCGCGGCCGTGGGCATTCGCCTGCAAGATGGGGATGACTTTCCGTATTTCGCCCAGACCGGTTTTCCGGAGGATTTTCTGCTGACGGAAAACACGCTGGTCGCGCGCGACGCGAAGGGCGTGGTGTGCCGGGACAAAGACGGCAACGTGCGCCTGGCATGTACCTGCGGCCTGGTAATCATGGGCCAGACCGATCCGGCCAATCCGCTTTTCACGCAGGGGGGCAGCTTCTGGACCAACGACCCCTTCTCATCGCACGACTTTCCGGCCGATCAGGATCCCCGGCTGCACCCACGCAACCAATGCATGCATCAGGGCTACACCTCCTTTGCGCTCGTGCCCATCCGCACGAAGGATCAGATCGTCGGCCTGCTCCAGCTCAGCGACCACCGGGAAGGGTGTTTTTCTCTGGTGGCGATTGAACAGTTGGAAGGCATCGCGGCGCATATCGGCGAGATGCTCATGCGCAAACAGGCGGAAGAGCAGGTCCGTGTGCTGTTGGAGGAAAGCACCCAAGCCCGGCTGACCTTGTTGGGCATCCTCGAGGATCAGACCCGGACCGAGGCCGATCTCAAACGCTTGGCGACGGCGATCGAGCAGGCCGCCGAGGTCGTTGTGGTGATGGATGTGCGCGGGCTGATTCAGTACGTCAATCCGGCCTTCGAAGCGGTGACGGGCTACACCCGCGCGGAGAGCATTGGCCAAGACCCGCGCATGCTGCTCGAGAGCGGCCAGCAGGACGAGGCCTTCTTTCGCACGCTGTGGGAGACCATCAGCAGTGGGAAGACCTGGCAGGGCCGCTTCGTCAATCGCAGGAAGAACGGCGCGTTCTATACCGAAGAGGCCACTATCTCGCCCGTGCGCGACGCGACCGGTCGGATTGCCAACTATGTCGCCGTCAAGCGCGACATCACCGAGGATTTGAGCCTTCAGGCGCAGTTGACCCAAGCCCAGAAAATGGAATCCGCCGGGCGGCTGGCGGGCGGCGTCGCGCACGATTTCAACAACATCCTGCAGACCATTCTGGGCAACGCAGAGTTGGCCGCCGCGCGGACCGACCCGGCCGATCCGATCCGCGCCGACTTGGAGGAAATTCAAGGCGCGAGCCGGCGCGCCGCCGACCTTACCCGCCAATTGCTGGCCTTCGCCAGCAAGCAGACCATCGCGCCCCGGACGCTTAACCTGAACGACGCCGTGGAAGGCATGCTCAAGATGTTGCGCCGCCTCATCGCCGAGAATATCGAGCTGGTCTGGGCGCCGCACGTGGGCCTGTGGCCGATCCGCATGGACCCCAGCCAGATTGACCAGATTCTGGCCAATCTGTCCGTCAACGCACGCGACGCCATTGACGGCATCGGCGCCGTGCACATCGCGACGGAGAACACCCGCATGGACGAACTCCAGGCGGCGCAGCATGACGGGTTGCTGCCCGGCGACTACGTCATGTTGACGGTCAGCGACACCGGCTGCGGCATGGACAAGGAGACCCTCAACAAGATTTTCGAGCCGTTCTACACGACCAAGGCGACCGGCAAGGGCACCGGCCTGGGGCTGGCCACCGTGTACGGCATCGTGCGGCAAAACCATGGCCATATCGGCGTCTATAGCGAGCCGGGCCACGGCACGACGTTTCGCATCCACCTGCCCCGGGATATGGACGCCGACGCGACGCATCTCGAGCAGCGTTCGGCGCCACCGGCCGCGCGCGGCTGCGAGACGGTCTTGCTGGTGGAAGACGATGCCGCCATTCTGAACATGAGCAGCCGCATGCTGCGGGAATTGGGCTATACCGTGCTGGCGGCCGGCGCGCCGGAGGCGGCTCTGCACATCGCGCAAGAACACACCGGCGAGCTTCAACTTTTGGTGACCGATGTCATCATGCCCGGCATGAACGGCCGCGCGCTGGCCGAACGGCTGCAGGCACGCTATCCGCAGCTCAAGTGCATGTTCATGTCCGGCTACGCGGCCAGCGTGATTACCCACCACGGCGTGCTGGAGCAGGGCTTTCACTTCCTCGCCAAACCCTTCTCGCGCGACGAGCTGGCGCGCAAGGTGCGCGAGGTGCTGGAGCAAGCGTAGGCAACCGCGCACGCGTGGACACGAGGGTTCAGGGTTTTGGGGTCAGTTTAATGTTTCAGGTTTCAGGTTTCAGGTTTCAGGAAAGAGAGATGACTGAGCGGACGCACATGGACGTGGAAGATCTGGAAGTGTATCGGCGACTCTGCCAGTTGCACATGGAGGTGTGCGATCTGACCCATGGCTGGCCGGCTGAGGAGAAATACGAATTGGGAAGCCAGGTACGACGTTCTTCGAATAGCTCACCGGCTCAGCTGGCAGAGAAAAACGATGATCGGCACGTACGTAACAAGATCGAAGGCGTGAACCGCAGTAGAGGCGAAGCAGGCGAGACAATCCATCATCTGTATATGGCCCTGCTCAAGAGCTATATCTCCAGCCAGACCTACGTGGTTTTTCGCACGCGCTACAAAGAATGTATCCGGATGCTCAACGGCTTGGAGAAGACGCTGGAGCGCAAGCTTCCCGAGTTGGAGCGACGCTGGCACGTGGATGAGGACCTGACACCTGACACCTGACACCTGACACCTGACACCTAATTATGAAAAAGACGAGCACAGCGGAACTCCGCATGGGAAAGAAGCGCTGGGCGCTGGTGGCGCTATTTGCCATTCTGGCCATTGCGGTGTTGAGCACCTGGGGGCTGGCGCGGCGGGTAGATCGCGAACTGCGCCGGACATTGCTGCTCCAGGCGCGGCTGGTGGCGCAGGCGGTGAATGTTGACTGCATCACGGCGCTCACCGGCACGGAGGCCGACCTGGCCTCGCCGGACTACCAGCGGCTCAAACAACAGCTCACCGCCGTCCGTTCGGCCAACCCGCAATGCCGGTTTGTCTATCTCATGGGCCGCGCGACTGGCGACGTGGTGTTTTTCTTCGTGGACAGCGAGCCGACTGGCTCGCAGGACTACTCCCCGCCCGGGCAGGTCTATGACGAGGTCACGGAGGCTCTTCGCCGCGCATTCGATGTCAAGGCCGCAGCCGTCGAAGGCCCGGTCTCCGACCGTTGGGGCACGTGGGTCTCAGCCCTGGTGCCGATCACTGATCCGCACAGCGGCGGTCTCCTCGCCGTGCTGGGCATGGACATTGACGCCCACGATTGGCGCTTGACCATCGCGGCCCGGGCGGCCCTGCCCGCGGGGCTGCTGCTCGTGCTGCTGATCGGCGTGGCCAGTCTATTGGTTGCCGCCCGCCCGGTCTTCCGTCGCGGCGCCGGCAGGCGCGTGGACGCGGCGCCCAAGCCGATCATGCGGCGTTTGCTGCCCTTCCTGGCGTGCATGCTGATTGTGCTGACGGTCGGCGCGGGGGTGCTCCTGTGGCAACAGTATCGGCAGCGGATGTCCAGAGAGATCGCCGCCGATATCGCTGACATTTCCGCCGATCTGCGCACGGCCTTGGATCAGCAGGCCTCTGGCCTGACCGTGGCTGCCCAAACCATCGCCGCCGACGCCGCGGTGCAAAAGGCCCTGCGCGCACACGACGCCAGCCGCCTCCTGGCCGACTGGCGGCCTATGTTTGAGACGCTGCACCGGCAGAACCACCTCACGCATCTCTATTTCTTCGATACCAACCGCATCTGCCTTCTGCGCGTCCACCAGCCCGAGCGACGCGGCGACCGGATCGAGCACTTCACGGCAATCGAGACCGAACGCACCGGCAAGACCGCTTTCGGCATTGAATTGGGGGCGCGGGGCACCTTCACGCTGCGGGTGGTGCAGCCGGTCTTTGAAGGCGGCGTGCTGATCGGCTATGTGGAACTAGGCAAGGAGATCGAGGACGCGCTGCACACGCTGCACGCCCGCTCCGACATCCAACTGGCCGTGGTCATCCGCAAAAAATATCTGAGCCGGCAGCGTTGGGAAGCGGGCATGCGCCTGCTCGGGCAGCAGGCCGACTGGGACCGCCTGCCCCGCAGCGCGGTGATCTACACCTCCCAAGGCCGCCTGCCGGATGCCTTCGCGTCCTGGGCCGACCAGATGGCGGCCACGCACACCCACCGCGAAACCGATCGGGAGATCACCGTCGAGGGGAAGGCCTGGCGGGTATCCGCGACGCCCCTGCAGGATGCGTCGGGCAACGAGGTCGGCGACCTGCTGGTCATGCGCGACATCTCGGCCGAGAAGGCGGCCTTTGCACAACTAATGACCCTCAGTGGCACCGCCTGCGGGGTGGTGCTGGCGCTGCTGTTGGGCTTCATTTATGTCCTGCTGCGCCGCACCGACGCGGGCATTTGCGCCCAGCAGGAGGAACTGCGGGAGAGTGAAGAACGCTTCGCCCAACTTGCCGAACAGAGTGCCACCATCGCCTGGGAAGTGGACGCCCAGGGGCTCTACACCTATGTCAGCCAGGTATCCAAGGCAGTGCTGGGCTATCGCCCGGACGAACTGGTGGGCCGGATGCACTTCTACGACCTGCATCCTGAAGCCGGACGCGAGGCGTTCAAGGAAGCCGCCTTCGCGGTCTTCGCGCGCAAGGAACTGTTCCAGAACCTGGTCAACGCCGCCCAAACCAAAAATGGCCGGCACCTGTGGTTCACCACCAACGGCTTCCCCCTCCTGAACGCCGACGGAACTCTGCGCGGTTACTGCGGCTCCGACACCGACATCACCGCGCGCAAGCGGGCGGAGCAGGCCCTGCGCGAGAGCGAAGAACGCTATCGCATCATTCTGGAGCAGGCGGGCGATGCCATTTTCTTGCACGACACGACGGGCCGGATCCTCGACATAAATCAGAAGACGTGTCAGTGCCTCGGCTATTCCCGGGAGGAATTGCTTTCCAAATTCATTGGGGACATCGATCCCGAGGCAATCCAGGCCAAAAAAAATACGGCCTGGGGCAAGATCCTGGCCGGTGAGCAGGTCACCTTCGAGAGCCACCTGAGGCGCAAGGACGGCCGTGCCATCCCTGTGGAAGTGACCCTTGGCTCGGTGCGCTTGCCTGCCGGCCCGGTCATCATCGGTATCGCGCGGGACATCACCGAGCGGAAGCGAATTGCGGAAGCGCTGCAGCAGGAGCAGATCTTGATGCTGACCCTGATGGACAACCTGCCGGATCATATTTACTTCAAGGACACGGCCAGCCGTTTCCTGCGCGTCAATCCGGCGCTGGCCACTTTGTTTGGTGTGCGCAACCCGGCGGACGTGGTCGGCAAATCGGATGCGGATTTCTTCTCCGCGGAACACGCCCAAGAGGCCTTGATCGTGGAGCAGACCATCATGCGCACCGGCCAGCCAATGCTGGGCATCGAAGAAAAGGAAACGTGGCCCGACGGCCATGAAAGCTGGGTGCTGTCGTCCAAATTGCCGTTGCGCAACCCAGCCGGGAACATCATCGGCACCTGCGGCATCTCCAGCAACATCTCCGCGCGCAAGCACGCGGAGGCGGAAAAGGTGAAACTCGAAACGCAAAACCGGCAACTGCAGAAATCGGAAAGCCTGGGCCGCATGGCCGGGGCCATCGCCCACCACTTCAACAACCAGTTGATGGCGGTGATGGGTAACTTGGAGCTGGTCATGCAAGATCTACCCCAGGGTGCGGAACCGTTCGCGACCCTGAGCGCCGCCATGCAAGCGGCCCGCCAAGCGGCGGAGGTGAGCCGGTTGATGCTGATCTACATCGGGCAAACGCCTGCGGCGCATGCTTTGCTGGATCTGTCCGAGACCTGCCGCCAGAACTTGCCCGTATTGCGTGCCGGTATGCCGGAAAACGTGGTGTTGGAGACCGACTTACCCTCTCCCGGTCCGGCTATCAACGCCAACGCGAACCAGCTAAACCAGATCCTGGCCAACCTGCTCACCAATACCTGGGAGGCCATCGGGGCCGGCGGCGGTGTCATTCATCTGGCCGTCACAACGGTTTCAGCGGCGGACATGCCGGTCGCATACCAGTTCCCCGTCGACTGGCAACCGCAGGAGCAGGCCTATGCCTGCATCGCAGTGGCGGACACGGGCGGCGGGATCGCACACCCAGACATGGAAAAGATAGTGGACCCGTTTTTCTCGACCAAATTCACCGGCCGGGGCTTGGGCTTGTCCGTAGTTATGGGCATTGTACGGGCACACGAGGGGTGCCTCACGGTCGCGAGCGAAGCGGGTCAAGGGAGCACGTTTCGGGTCTTTCTGCCTTTGTCGATCCAGGCGCCGGCAGGCACGCAGAGCCCGGCCACGGAACTTGAGGCGGGCGGCCCGCTTGTGGCAGGCACGATACTGGTGGTTGAAGACGACGAGGCGTTGCGCAAATTGACCACGCGCATGCTCACGCGGCTGGGCATTGCGGTGGTGGTGGCGCAGGATGGCGTCGAGGCGTTGGAACTGTTCCGGCAGCGCCAAGCCGACATCCAGTGCGTGTTGTGCGACTTGACCATGCCACGCATGGACGGCTGGGCGACGCTGACCGCGCTCAGGGCCATCCGCCCCGGCCTGCCGGTGATTCTGGCCAGCGGCTACGACGAGGAGCAGGTTATGGCCGGTGACCATCCCGAACGGCCCCAGGCGTTTCTGGGCAAGCCGTACGAGATGCAGTCGCTGCGCGACGCGATCGCGAAGGCGCTGGGCAGAGAATGATGAATGATGAATTGAAAAACAATGATGAATGATGAATGATGAGTGATGAATGCAGAACAAGAAAAATAATAAATGTTAATTTCTGCGCAGCCACTCATCATTCATCATTCATCATTTCTCTTGAACCCTGTTGAATGTCGAATATCGAACAGGGAATATCGAATTATGAAGGAAAGATCACACAAAGAGAATGAGGAACCCGCGAATGGACGCGCGTGATTTTTTATTACTTTGTTCGCCGCGAACAAAGTATTGGCTACTCCTTGTTGGCTATTGGCTGTTCCGCTGCGCTGCGCAATCTGCCGCGGAAGTCCGGCCACCGGAGCGCGTGACGCTGCAATTAAAATGGACGCATGCCTTCCAGTTTGCCGGCTACTATGCCGCCCTGGAGAAGGGCTATTACCGGGAAGCCGGCCTCGACGTGAAGATTGTCGAGGCCACGCCCGGTGTTGACCCGATCCGGAGCGTGATCGAGGGCCATGCCCAATTCGGGGTCGGCACCAGCAGCCTGCTCCTGGAACGCAACGCCGGCAAGCCGGTCGTGGCGCTGGCCGTTATTTTTCAGCATTCCCCCTACGTGCTGATAGCCCGGTATGAAAACGCCACGCAGGGCATTCACGACCTGATCGGCAAACGCATCATGCTGGAGCCGCAATCCGACGAGATCATGGCCTATCTCAAGGCGGAAGGCATACCTCTCGAGCGCATCACCCGCGTCGAGCACAGCTACGATGTCCAGGATTTGATTAGCGGGCGGGTTGACGCGCTGGCCGGCTACGTGATTAACCAGCCCTACGATCTGGATCGCGCCCGTTTCCAATATCAGATGTATACGCCGCGTTCGGCCGGCATTGATTTCTACGGCGACAACTTGTTCACCACCGAGCAGGAACTGCGCGCGCATCCCGCACGCGTCCAAGCCTTCCGCGCCGCCAGCCTGCGCGGCTGGCAATACGCCATGGAGCACCCGGAAGAAATCGTGGACGTGATCCTCGCCCGCTACTCGCAGCGCCACACCCGCGAATACCATTTGTTCGAGGCCCGCCAGATGCTGCCGCTGTTGCGTCCGGAACTGATTGAGATCGGCTACATGTATCCCGGGCGTTGGCGGCATATCGCCAACACGTACGCCGAGATCGGCATGCTGAAGCCCGACTTTGACCTGACAGGCTTTCTCTATGATCCCCATCCGCCGCCGCCGGACCTGCGCTGGCTGTATCTCTTCATCGGCGTGGCGACCGTGGTGCTCACGTGCGTTTCCGCGCTCGCCGTGTACATTTATCGCATCAATGCGCGCCTGCGCCGGGAGGCGGCTGAGCGCACGCGGGTAGAAGAAGCGCTCCGGGAGAGCGCGGAACGGTATCGCTCCATTCTCAACGCCTCGCCTGACGCTATTTTCATTACGGATGTGAAGGATGGTCGCCACCGTATGGTTTCGCCGGGGGCGGTGAAGATGTTCGGCTTTGATCGGGAGGAGGAGCTGCTGGGACATGTGCTCACCGATTTATTTGTGCCCGAGGACCACGCACGCGCAACGGCGAACGTGGCCCGCGTGCTCCAAGGCAACGGACCAGGTCCGCAGGAATACTGCGGCCTGCGTGTGGACGGCAGCTCCTTTGACTTTGAGGTGAACGGCGAGATTATTCGGGACGCCGCCGGGCAGCCAATCCAAATGGTCTCGATTGCCCGCGACATCAGCGCGCGCAAGCGGGCGGAGCAAGCGGCGAAACGCGCGCAAGTCCTCGGCGACATCATCATCGACAGTATCCCCGGCGCCTTCTACGTGCTCGACGAACACGGCCGCTACACGCGCTGGAACGCCTATCAGCGCGATGAAATCGTCGGCATGCCGGAAGACTTGATGGCGGGGACAAACGCGACCGACACGATTCACCCGGATGACCGCGCGCTGATCCGCTCAAAAATCGCGAATGTCTTGGGCAGCGGCATGCAAGAGACCGTGGAAGGCCGGGTGCTGATGCGCGGTGGGCCGGCATGCAGATGGCTCCTGATGACAGGCCGGCAAATGACGATCGAGGGCCGACCGTTCCTGGTGGGGATTGGGATCGACATCACCGAGCGCAAACAGGCGGAGGAGGCGTTGCGGGCGAGCGAGGAGAAATATCGCGGCCTTTTTGATGAATCCATCGCGGCGGTCTACGTATTTGACAACCAGAAGAACTTCATCAATACCAATCAAGCCGGCGTACATCTGCTGGGCTATGCACGGGCGGAACTGCTGCACCTGCGCATTTCAGACGTGGATGCCGATCCAGCCGTGGTCTTGCCAGCCCACCAACAGCTTTTCTCCGGTCAGCGACTGATCAACTACGAGCACCGGCTGCGACGGAAGGACGGTGCGATCATCACGGTGTTAAACAACTCGAGACCGCTGACGGACCGCGAGGGAACCATCGTTGGCATGCTCAGTACCTTGATCGACATCACCGAGCGCAAGCGGGCAGCGGCCGACCTGCAGAAAATGCAAAAGCTGCAGAGTGTCGGCACGCTGGCGGGCGGCATTGCGCATGATTTCAACAATATCATGATGGGCTTGTTTGGGAATGTCTCCATGGCCAAAGATGAACTTGGCAAGGATCATCCCGGCTACGCGTCCCTTGCAGAAGCGGAAAAGTCGATGAGCCGGGCCGTGCGGCTGACGCAGCAGTTGCTGACCTTCGCCAAGGGCGGTGATCCGGTCAAGGCGGATGTCAGTCTGGGGGCGCTGGTCGAGGAAGTCGCACATTTCGACCTTTCCGGCAGTCCGGTCAAGCTGGTGTATCAGCAGGCTGAGGATCTGTGGCTGGCGGACGTGGACCAGGGGCAGATCCAGCAGGTCGTCTCCAACCTTACCATCAATGCCCGCCAGGCCATGCCCGAGGGCGGACACCTGTATATCACCCTGGAGAACGCGGCCATCCCGGCGGCGGACATTACCGGGCTCCCGCCGGGCAAGTATGTCAGGGTCTGCGTGCGGGATGAGGGCACCGGCATCGAGCCGAAGCATCTCGACCGGATCTTCGACCCCTATTTCACCACCAAGCAGACGGGCAGCGGCTTGGGTTTGGCAACGGCCTATTCCATCATCAAGAGACACGGCGGCCACATCGGCGTTGTCTCGGCGCTGGGCCAAGGAACGACCTTCACGCTCTACCTGCCGGCTTCCGCGTCCCCGCCACAGGCGGAAACCACGCCATCTGCGGCGGCCTGCCCGTCCCCGGCCCGCCCTGCCAACATTCTGGTCATGGA
>Ga0268276_1001685_pt1 | contig 20863 bp, 16 predicted proteins | sample saktaG_4_FD_190145 | JGI IMG/M metagenome (GOLD analysis project Ga0268276, IMG submission 190145) | Saline water microbial communities from Sakinaw Lake, British Columbia, Canada - sak_2010_1_5_45m | ecosystem: Environmental > Aquatic > Non-marine Saline and Alkaline > Saline ... | reverse complement strand
AACAGGCGCAGGTTAGCAACCTGCTGGAATAACCATTATCCGACTCCTCCTATAAAATCCATTTCCAGCATACTTTATTTTAGTCTCTTATTCAAGCTTCTCCGAGTTGTATTTAAGCTGTTTTTCTGTTAATTTGAATATAATGCCCCCATAACTTAACGGATAGAGTACAGCTTTGCGGAAGCTGGAATGGAAGTTCGATTCTTCCTGGGGGCACTTCGAAAATCTCAATGCAGGCACAAAAACCATGGATCTTGCTTCTCCCATTGAACAAATTCCTAGAATCGGTCCGACTCTTCAAAAAAGATTCAGGAAATTAGGAATTAAAACAGCCAAAGATCTTATCTATCATTTTCCTCTCAGATATGAGGATTTTTCTAATTTCAGTAAGATAAGTTTTTTAAAAGCGAGAACTGATGTTGCTGTCAGGGGTAAAATCCTGGAAATAAAATCCAGTTTGGCTTGGAGAAAAAGAATGACTCTGACAAAAGCTGTAGTCGGAGATGACAGCGGCGCTATTAAAATTGTTTGGTTTGGCAAGCCCTATATTACTGACAACCTTGAAATCGGGGATGAAGTTATTATGGCTAGCCGAGTCAGCCAGGGTAAAGAGGGCTTATATTTGAACAATCCTGCTTATGAAAAACTTTCAAAAGAAAAATCTTTTTTAAAAAGCAGGGTGGCTGGATTAATGCCCGTTTACCCTGAGACTGAAAAGCTTTCTTCCAAATGGTTAAGAGGCATAATCAGGCAAACCCTGGCAATTTTAAAAGATGATTTTCAAGAATTCTTACCCGAGAATTTTATTAAAGAATTTAATATTCTGCCTTTGTCCAAAGCTGTTTGGCAAATTCATTTCCCGGATTCTATGAAATTAGCTGACAGAGCCAGAAAAAGATTTGCCCTAGAAGAACTATTCTTAATTGAAACTTTTGTATTAAGAGAAAGGGTCAAGCTTTTGCAAACCAAAACCCATCCGATTCCTATGGATATTACTTTAATTAAAAGATTTGTTAATGGTTTGCCTTTTAAATTAACTGATGCCCAAAGAAAATCCAGCTGGCAGATATTAAAAGACTTAGAAAAGACTCACCCGACCAATCGACTTTTGGAAGGGGAGGTAGGTTCGGGTAAAACCGTAGTTGCAGCCATTGCTGCTCTTAATACTGCCAAGGCCGGCTTGCAGGTAGCTATTATGGCTCCGACTGAAATCTTGACTAAACAGCATTTTAAAGAAGTAGCTAAAATGCTTTTCAAGTTTAAATTAACCATTGCTCTTTTAACCGGCAAGGAAGACCAGATCATGGCCAAAAAACTTAAGGGAGAAACAATTGAGGCTTCCAGAAGAAAAATCCTGGACAAATGCTTAAAGGGGGAAATAGATATTTTAATCGGCACCCATGCTTTAATCCAAGACAAGGTTAAGTTCAAAAACTTAGGACTGGTAATAGTTGACGAACAGCACCGCTTTGGCATTGAACAAAGGGCCAAACTTTTAAAAGAAAGTAAAACAAAAAATTTGCCCATTCCTCACCTGTTGTCTATGACCGCTACTCCGATTCCAAGATCTTTGGCCTTAACTATTTACGGAGACTTGGATTTATCAATTATTGACGAATTGCCCAAGGGCAGAAGAAAAATCATTACTAGGGTTATATTGCCCAAAAATCGCCAGGAAGTTTATGACTTTATAAAACACCAAATTGATTTGGAAAGACAGGCTTTTGTAATTTGCCCGAGAATAGAGAAAAAAGAGCTTGATAAAAAAAGAATTGATAAACGACAATCAGCTTGGAGTGAAGTCAAAACCGTCACCGAAGAAAAAGAAAAGTTGGCAAACGAAATTTTTCCCGGCTTAAGAGTAGAAATGCTCCACGGCAGAATGAAACCAAAAGAAAAAGAAAAGATCATGAAAGACTTTAAGTTTAATAAAATCAAAATTCTAGTGGCTACTTCGGTTATTGAGGTTGGCATTGATATTCCCAACGCCTCAGTTATGGTTATTGAATCAGCTGACAGATTCGGCTTGGCCCAACTTCACCAGCTCAGGGGCAGAGTAGGAAGAAGTTTTCATCAATCATATTGTTTTCTTTTTACCGACTCTTCTTCTTTGAAAACTAAGCAAAGACTTAAAGCCATAATTAAAGCTCAAGACGGTTTTGAGCTGGCAGAAAAAGATTTGGAGATAAGGGGACCGGGCGAATTTGGCGGCAAAAAACAATGGGGCATTCCAGACCTGGCCATGGCCTCTTTAAAAGATTTTGCCCTGGTGGCAAAAGTAAAACAATCAGCCAAGGAAAATCTGGAAAAAGATCCTCATTTAAAAAAGCAGGTTTTGTTGAAACAAAAACTGCAAAGATTCCAGCGAAAAATCCATTTTGAGTAAAGCTATTGTTTCCTCACTTTTCTAGTGGCCCAGGATTGCAAGGGGCGATTTAACATTAAAATGGTCTGCGCCTCAAGAGCCGGCAAGGCTGAAAAGAAAATCATGCCGATGGGCAGTATTAACCACTCAACAACAAAAATGAGTTTTTTAAATCTGCCTATCTTTTGGGGTTTTAAAGAAAACAGAGAAAAGCTGAGATAAATCGAGCTCAAAAGACCGATCATGGTCACGGTCATGATTCTTGAAGTTAAATGAGGCAGATTATGGGCAATCAAAGTCTGAGAAAACACATCTCCTCCCAGGGCAATGGGCAGCCAACCCAGCAAAAAAAGTAAAATAGAATTAGTTGCCCAGGACCAATGCGATTCAAAAAGGAAAAACCCCTGGGAAAGTTTCTTTTTAAAAGAAATTTTTTTGTCTTTAAAAAAATTAAAGAAAACATAAGGAATTTCGCCAGCCCCATAAGCCCATCTTCTTTGCTGCTTATAAATACTGAGAGCAGTTTTTAAAATCGTATCTGAAACATTGGCATCCATACTAACCGGATAATAAATCGGCTGAACTGAATAATTGCTATTGTATTTTAAATAACAAAGCCAAAAAATTCTGGAATCGTCAGAAACTACGTCCGGCTGTTTAAAACCAATTTCAACCATGGCTTTAAAACTCATGGCATGAGAAGAAAAAGTAACCAGCTTCTCGGGCCTTTCCTGACTCAGAGCGTTCCAGAAGGTAGAAGACAAAGCCAAAGATCTTGAAAAAAGAGGCGCCTCCCAAATATTATTAATGAAAAGGGGAATGGGTTGAAAGCTGGTTTGAGTTGGATTTTCAGCTTTTAAATAATACCAGGCCAAGCAACTGAAATACTTGGGAAAGATACAGGTATCAGTATCAAAGAAAGAAACAATAATATTCTCATAGGGAATATTTAAAGGATCGATGATCTCCTTGCTTCTTTTGCCAGCCCAGTTGTCATTAGAGCCCTTGCCGGCAATTTCTCCACTTAAGTTACCGGGATGCCAAGTAATTAAGAATTTGAAAAACTTATCTCCAAATTCCTGATTAATGATTTTAATAGATGACTCTGTCTCAGAACGATATTTTTCCTCAGCAGACAAAACAACAATAATCTTTTCTTTTGGATAATCACTCTCAATCAAAGTCTTAAAAGCATCTCTGATTACTTCTAAAGGTTCATGGCAAACAGTAAAAATACAAAGGTGGTAAATCTTTTGCCAATCGGCAATTTGTTGTAATTTTTCTTTCCAGTTAGTTCTCTGGCTTTCTTGCATTTTCCTGTAGCTGGAATGCAAATGAAAAGCAAAATAGATTCCCCTGAAAAACCAATAAATATCAAAAATTAAGATAAAAATAGCAACCATAAAAGGTTGCTTCCAGGAAAAAAAGATTGCCAGAAGAATAGTCAGCCAAGAAACAGCTCCGGGCAGAATTTCAAGGAAACGATAAAGCCGCCTATCTTTAGGGTCTGTTAAATCTTTAGAGCTAGCAATTCTGAGGTTCATTAATTAAAAAACTCTATTGCGAAAATTATTATCAGTAATACTATGATTTTATTGCTATCATACTTATTTCAATTTTCGCGCCAAGAGGCAGCTCTTTGACGCAGACAGTTTCTCTTGCCGGATAAGGATCTTTCATATAACCACCATAAACTTCATTAACTTTGCCGTAAATAGTCATATCGGTAACATAAATCGTGGTTTTAACTACATTTTCAAAGGAAGCATCAGCTTTTTTAAGAACTTCCTTTAAATTTTTCATAATTTGATGAGCCTGCTCTTCTATTGTGCCTTCAAGCAATTTCCCTTCTGGAGTCAGATAAATTTGACCTGAAGTGAAAATAAGATTGTCATAAACTATAGCTTGAGAAAAAGGTCCAGTTGCCTTTGGGGCATTATTAGATTCAATTTTAATTTTCATAGTTATTAATACTACAAATCATTAAATGTTTTAGATTAGGTGTCTGTTTATAAAGGCACGGCCGGAACCTGACTTTAGATATTTTTCGAATTCAAAGGCCTTATATTTATCGTCAATCGCAAAATAGAAATTCAATTTTAAAGGTAGTCTGCTTGCCGTGGCAGGAATTCGACCTTTCTGATGCCTAGAAATCCTGCCTCGAAGATCGTTCGCGCAACCCACATAATAACCGTCATTACATTTTAAACTATAAATGTAGTACACAAAATTTGTTTAAGTCTCCTCCGCAAACCTACTAGCCTGGCTTCGCCGAAAGCTACGCCAAGGCGAGCGGACTTTGGCGCGCCGTAGGTTCGCTACGGCGGACCGAAGGCGGCCCCACGGGGAGTCGAACCCCGGTTACAGGCTTGAAAAGCCCGTGTCCTGACCACTAGACGATGGGGCCTGAATTCTCTTAAATCTTACGATGAAAGTTGAAAAAAAGCAACTTTAAGGCTATAACGAACTATGGCTCGATATATCGCTTCGCGCTATGATTAATAATCATGAATTTTTCTAAAGCTTACGACCATAATAAAGTAGAGAATAAAATTTCCAGCCTTTGGAACAAGGGTGGTTTTTTCAAAGGGAAAGTAATTAAAAACAAAAAACCTTTTGTCATTACCTTGCCACCGCCTAACGTCACTGGCAATCTCCATGCTGGCCATGCTATGTATGTTATTGAAGACATTATGGCCAGACAACAAAGAATGCTGGGTAAATCTGTATTATGGTTGCCTGGCTTTGACCACGCCTCTATTGCCGTTGAATATCTGGTTTCAAAACAGATTAGAAAAGAGGGCAAAAATAAAAAAGAAGTAGGCAGAGAAGAATTTCTAAAGAGAGCTAAGATCTTTGCTGCCAGCTCTAGAAAAAATATCAAGAACCAGCTGCAAAAACTCGGCTTTTCTTTAGATTGGAGTAGGGAGGCCTATACCATGGACAAAATAAGGTCTAAGGCCGTCAAAACTGCTTTTGATAATCTCTATAAGAAGGGTTTAATCTATCAAGGGGAGTATATTATTAACTGGTGTCCTAATTGCAGAACCGCGCTTTCTGATCTTGAAAATGAACATAAAGAAGAACAAGGAAAGCTCTATTTTATTAAATATGGGCCAATTACCGTGGCTACCACCAGGCCGGAAACAATGTTTGCTGATGTCGCCGTAGCCATCAACCCTAATAACCAAAAGTATAAGCACCTGATCGGGCAACTGGTGCCGTTACCCTTAACCAATAGGCAAATTCCGGTTATTGCCGACAAGGCAGTTGATCTTGAATTTGGCACCGGAGCTTTAAAAATAACTCCGGGCCACGACCAACTTGATTTTGAAATCGGGCAAAGGCATAATCTAGAAAAACTCTCAGCCATAGATCAAAACGGCAGATTAACCGGCTTGGCTGGAAACCTGATAGGCCTTAAAATCAAGGAGGGGAGAATAAAAACAGTTGAGCATTTAGAAAGCCGGGGATTGATAGAAAAGATTGAAGACTATCGGCATAGCGTTGGCCATTGTCAGAGATGCAACACAGTTACTGAGTCCCTAATTTCAAAACAATGGTTTGTTAAGACCAAGCCTTTGGCTGAAAGAGCCATTAAAGCTGTTAAGTCGGGAAAGATTAAAATTGTCCCAAAAAGATTTGAGAAAGTATATTTTCATTGGCTGAAAAACATTAAAGACTGGTGTATTTCCAGACAACTTTGGTGGGGACATAAAATTCCCTTAAGAGGAGTTGACGATACTCTTGATACTTGGTTTTCTTCAAGTTTGTGGCCAATCTCTGTTTTTGGCTGGCCTCAAAATACCAGCGACTTGAAATATTTTTATCCAACCGATGTCAGGGAAACAGGCTATGATATTCTCTTTTTCTGGGTAATTAGGGAAATAATGATGTGTTTGGAAATGACCGGCAAGGCCCCTTTTAAAACAGTCTATCTTCATGGGCTCGTGCGCGACGAGCAGGGTAGAAAGTTCAGCAAAACTGCCGGCATTGGCTTTGATCCTCTGGAGATGACTGCCAAATACGGCACTGACGCCCTAAGAATTTCATTGGTTTATGGAAGCGCTGCCGGAACTGATTTAAAAATCGGCGAAGATAAAATCAGGGCAATGAGAAACTTTACCAACAAAATTTGGAACGCTTCGAGGTTTGTTTTAATGGATAATAAAATAAAAGTTAGCAATCAAAAGCCAAAAGCAGCTAGCAAGCATGACCAAGACATTTTAAACGACCTTAGTAAAATCATTAAGGAAACCAATAAGCTGTTTGAAAAACATGCTTATGGCCAGGCAGCTGAATTGCTTTACCAATTTTTCTGGAAAAAATACTGCGACCAATACATTGAATCAACTAAAGGAAGAAGGGATCAAGCTCAGCCAATTCTGCTTTATGTCCTTTTAACTTCTTTAAAACTCCTGCATCCTTTTATGCCTTTTGTGACTGAGGAAATCTATCAAAAACTCCCCTTAGCTAAGAAAAAGAAAAGCATAAGCATTGAGAACTGGCCAATAAAATGAATTACTTTTTCCTTGTTATCTTTGGTTTAGCGCCGAGTATTATCTGGCTGTTTTATTTTTTAAGAAAAGATTCTCATCCTGAAAATAATTTTCAGGTTTTAAAAATCTTTATTTACGGAGCCGTAACGGTACTGCCAGCTGCTTTAATACAATTTGGTATTTTTGAAACTGTTGGGTTTATCCAACCGTCAACCCTTAAAACTTTTTTGATGATGTTTTTTGGAGTAGCGATGATTGAAGAGTCATTAAAATATTTAGTAGTCAGGGATAAAATCATGCACAGCCCCCATTTTGACGAACCCATGGATCTGCCTCTTTACATGATTGTTTCGGCTCTTGGCTTTGCGGCCATTGAAAATATTTTAGCCATTGTCGGCCCCAATCCAATTTCCTTATCTTTGGGAAAAACGATTATGATTAGTTTTTTTAGGTTTGTTTCTGCTGTTTTTCTTCACGCCCTGGCATCCGGCACTTTTGGATTTTTTGCCGCCCTAGCTATTTACAAGCCGAAAGAGAGAAAAAAGCTATTGCTGATGGGATTTTCTATTGCTGTTTTCTTGCACGGTCTCTATAACTTTTCTATAATGGTAGTTGAAGGTAGCGTTAGATTCCTAATTCCTTTTTTAATTTTAATGAATCTGGCTCTAATTCTTTCTTTGGGTTTCAGAAAACTTAAAGAAATAAAAAGTATTTGTGAAACTTAAAAAAGTAAATTACAATATTATTCCAATATATTTCCCATCGCGGTGAAGGATAACCGTTAGAAATATAATTTAATTGATATAGCCTCATTAGTAATATAATTTAATTGATATAGCCTCATTAGTAATATAATTTAATTGATATAGCCTCATTAGTAATATAATTTAATTGACATGGCTTCATTTTTTGAAAAATTAATCAGCAGTCAAGTCGAAGAACCAAGAGCTAAAAAACCCCTTAAAAAGACAATGGAGCTCGAAGAAGAAGTGAAAGAAAAGAAAGAAGTAAGGAGAACGCGCAAATCAAAACCGCGACCTCGTCCAGAGCCAAAACCAGAAATTGAAATAGAGGAGGAGGAAGCAGAGGAAATAACACAAGAAGTTCAAGAACCGACAGAAGAAACAGAAAAACAAAAACCAGTCCAAGTTCAGGCAAAATCAGAGCCGAAAGCCTCAAAAGAAAAGGATCCTACCAAGAAAAAAGTTCCTGAAGACTCGGGTGAAGGACAATTAGCCATTGATGTTTATCAAAATGAAGAAGAGATTGTCGTTCAATCTACAATTGGCGGCATCAGGCCGAGTGATTTGGAAATCACCATTGAAAACGGCATTGTTGATATTAAGGGCAGCCGCCAGAAAACGGAAGCTGTTGTTAAAGACAATTACTTTATCCAAGAATGCCATTGGGGATCTTTCTCAAGACAACTGGTTCTGCCTTCAGAGGTTGATTCCTCAAGATCTGAGGCAACCCTAAAAGACGGGGTTTTGACTATAAGAATACCGAGAATACAAAAAGAAAAGATAACTAAACTGGAAATTAAGGAATAATTAATTACCCTTAATAACTCAAAGCCCCGCTGAGCCAGCGGGGTTTTGAATTTAGAATAGTGCCCTCGGTGAGATTCGAACTCACAATCCTTTAGGGAACAGCGTCCTAAGCGCTGCGCGTATGCCAGTTCCGCCACGAGGGCAAATTCCTGCTATTTAGCTAAGATATTAGTATTTTACCGTTAATTTCTTTATAAAAGCAAGAAATTAACTTCTTCAAAAAAGCAAGAAGTTAACTTCTTCAAAAAACCAAGAGAATCTAACATCTGCCTAACTTATTGGCTAAACAATAATATAAGATTACAAAAAACTGACGATCGTCGATTTTTTATGCAGTTGCTTAATTTGTAATAAGTAAAATCTTTATCTGCCACTATAATAGAATAATATATCGGGCATCTTGCCCGGGTATAGTTAAATTAAAAAAATAAAGACGAAAAGAGAGTAAAAACAAAAACAGCATCTTTTTAAAATGCTGTTTTTGATGACTAGCTAATTAGCCAAATAATACTTGAACAAGTGATGGGAATGCCCTGGCCAGTAAAGCAACGATCAGGCCAATAGCAGCATACATAATCTGATTTCTGCCCTTGGCCACCTTAGCCGGATCTCCGGCTGCAGACATCAAGGAGAAAGCGCCGAGAAGAACCATAATAATAACAAAGATCATTAAGGCGGCAAAAATCCAGTTCAAAACAACGTTCAGCATATTCAGCGTACAAACTGCTCCCCAATCAGGATTAGAATCGTTGACAGTGGTGCCTTTGGTATAAGGATTACCATTATAGTTGATAGTCTCGGCCATCTTACATCCGGTTATTGGATCTATGGCCGAAGCCATGTTTGGAAAAATTAAACTGACAACTAAGATTGCTAATAGTAAAGCATAAAAAGAAGATTTTATCATTTAGAGTATTTTAAAGAATTAATCTTAAACCGACCTTTAATTAATGTTTTTAGTTTATATAATTTTATGAAGTTCCCAAGAAACCCATAATGGCTGAAATCAATCCCTTGCCCATTAAGGCGATAATAACTCCTATCGCAGTATAAAGGAAAATATTATTGGCTTTTTTAACCTTAGCCGGCTCTCCAGCCGCAGTCATCAAGAAGAAAGCGCCAATAAGAATCATGATCGGAGCCAAGATCATAACCGCAGTAAAGATAAAAGCGATTATGGCGTCAATTAATTCCTCGAGGGTGGCATATTCTAAAGGATTGGGGAATTCGATAGCTGTAGCCAAGTATAAACTCGGCATAATCATAATCCCGACCGCAATTAAAAAGGTTAATAAGTAATATTTTTTCATATTATTCAGTATATCTTATTTAAAACTAAACAATAATAAAGGTCAAGAGAGATTTTCAGCTCTTGATGAACACTAGGCCGTAATGATAATTGCCGGCAGAAACTTCTTTTTTAAAAGAAAAACTCAAGTCTTCAGCTATAGTTTTTATAGTCCCTGAATCAATCCTGCCTTTTGGCGGACCAACAGCTGCATCAGTCTTCCAATCAATAACCAGCACTCGGCCACCCGATTTTAAGACTCGTTTAGCCTCTTGAAAAAGAGCCTTTTTATTCTTTGCCTGAAATAAAAGGTTAGTCATTAAAACCAGGTCCAAGAGATTGTTTTGAATCAAGGATCCTAAGCCCCCCTCCAGATCGGCTTTGATGGGCTTAATATTCCTAACTTTAGCTATGTCGGCCTTCATTCTTAGGGCAGATAAAGCATCTTCTTGAATATCAATAGCATAAATCCGACCGTTTTTAAGTTTATTTGCTAAAGGAATTGCCCAACCGCCAATCCCGCAGCCAAAATCAGCCGCCAGCATACCGTCGGTCAGCTCTAATTGGTTTAAAACTTGTTCCGGGTTTAAGAAGTCCATTTTACTACAGTATACAGTATTTAGTATACAGTATCTAGTATCTAACAACGCAAACGATACAAAATACTAGATACAAGCTGCTGAAGCCACTTTATCCCCGTCATCAAGCCGCATAATTCTGACTCCCTGGGTAGCCCTAGACATCTTAGGAATCTGTTTAATCACCACCCTGATCACTTGACCTTTTCTGGAAATGACAATTAAATCTTCTTCATTATCAATAACCCTGGCAGAAATAATTGCCCCGGTTTTAGGGGTTACTTTCCCTGTTTTTATTCCGGAACCGCCCCGGCCCTGAATCCGATAATTTTTAATTTCGGTTCTTTTGCCGTAACCATTTTCAGTAACCACTAATAAATATTGTTTTTGGTCTTTTTGTCTTGGATCAGCCCCAGAGTTGGCAATACCGGCTCCGATAACCTCGTCGCCCTTCTTTAGTCTGATGCCCCTGATACCAGCTGCCTGCCGACCCATTTCTCTAAGATCTTTTTCTTTAAAACGGATTGCTTGACCATTTTTAGTAACAATAATGATCTCGTCCTTGCCCGAACTTTTAACCACCCTTCTCAAAAGATCGTTCTTTTTAAGCGTAATGGCGATCAATCCTGATTTCCTGACATTGGCGAAACTTTCAATGATAGTTTTCTTGATAACCCCGTTTTTCGTTACCATCACTAGATAGCGGAATTGCTCCCGGTTCTTCTGATTAGAGGTAATTATTGATAAAATTTTATCTTTCTGGGAAATTTCTAAAAAGTTAAGTAAGCCCCGACCGCGAGCCACCCTGCTGCCTTCTGGAATTTCAAAAGCTTGAGTTTTGAAAACTTTGCCGGAATCAGCAAAAAAGTAAAGATCGTCATGAGTCATCGCCTGGATGAAATGTTCGACAATATCTGCTTGGGTAGTTTTCATACCCAGAATTCCTTTACCGCCTCTTTTCTGAAGCTTATAAGTCGAAGGGTTAATTCTTTTGATATAACCGCCGGCAGTTAGAGTAATGATTGTCTCTTCCTGAGGGATTAAATCGATTTCAGCAATTTCTTCAATTTGGCCGGCATTAACTTTAGTTCTTCTGTCATCGCCAAAAACTTGTTTTATCTGCTCAGTTTCTTTTTTAATCACCATCTTAATCCTGGCTGGACTGTTTAAAATTAAAGTTAATTCTTTAATCTTTTGCCTGATTAACTTTAGCTCGTCTTCGATTTTCTTCCTTTCTAGTTTAGCTAGAGCAGCCAGTTTAGTTTCTAAAATCGCATTAGTCTGAATCTTAGTCAGCTTGAAACGCTTCATTAAGTTTTTTTCTGCTTCATCCCGATTAGCTGAGCCCTTAATAATCTTGATAACCGCGTCAATATTACCCAAGCATTTATGCAGTCCTTCTAGAATATGGGCCCTGGCTTTTGCTTTTTCTAAATCATAGCTAGTCCTCCTTAAAACTACCTCCTTACGGTGCAGAATAAAATAGGATAAAATTTCTACTAATGATAAAACTTTGGGTTGAATGCCATCAACTAAAGCCAAAAGGTTCAAGTGAAAAGTTTTTTGTAAATCAGTAAATTTGTAAAGATAATTCAAAACTTTCTGGGGATAAGCATCTTTTTGTAAATCAATGGCGATTCTTAATCCGTCTTTATCCGATTCATCTCTGATATCCCTGATGCCGTCGATTCTTTTATCTTGAACTAATTTAGCCATCTGTTGAATCAAAGATGATTTCTGAACCTGAAAGGGAATCTCAGAAATAACAATCTGATTTTTACCAGTCTTTTCATTTTCTATTACTTCAGCTCGACCCCTCATTAGCACTGGCCCCTTGCCTTGAGAATAAGCAGTTAAAATATCCTTTGAGTTAAATATCTGGCCACCAGTGGGAAAGTCAGGTCCCTTAACAAACTTAAATAGATCTTCGGTGGTAGCTTTAGGATGATCAATTAAATAGATCAAAGCATCGCAAACCTCTCTTAGGTTGTGAGTTGGAATACTGGTCGCCATACCGACCGCAATTCCTAAAGAACCGTTTAAAAGAAGGTTAGGGACGGGTGAGGGCAAGACTTGAGGCTCTTGCTTGGTACCATCATAGTTATCGACAAAGTTAACCGTATTTTTTTGAATATCGTCGAGCATCTCATCACCAATCTTTGATAATTTACATTCCGTGTACCTCATTGCAGCCTGCTGATCCCCGTCAATTGAATTATGAACAAAAATTCCAGCTGCTAAGGCAAAATTATGAGTTCTAGAAATAGTTAAATCATAAACATCGGCTCGTTCTTCCAAGAACCTCACTTTTTTTACTTTATGATTTTTATTAATATCAAAAAGCGCCGAATCCAAATTATTATTATAGTATTTTTCAAATCCCTTGTCCCAAGAAGTAAATGACTTTCCTCCAAAAATGTTTTTTCTTATCCGCTCAAAGTTGCCTCTATTCAGATCAAGATTATTTTCTATTAAATAACGACAAATATTTAAAAACTTCGTTTTCCCGGTCAAATTGGTCGTCCTTCTTTTATTAGACTGGACAATTTTTTCATGGAACAATGCCCGATATCGCGGTATTTGCCGCAGCCTCTTTAGCGTCTTTGAAGCAGTCTCGCTAAGTCTTTGAATAGCTTCTGGATGTTCTAAAAAATATTTTTTAACTCCACTCAAGAACTTTGTCATTTTCTTCCGATAACTAGTTTTTTGCCAATTTGCTAAATTCCTTTGACTCATCCTTAGCGAATAACTATCTCTATTGGCTTTGTTATCCCAAAATTTCTTTCTGCCCTCAGCTAACTTCATTCTGTAAGATTCATCTGTCCGATGTTTAGTAAAGGTAAAACGGTAATGGCTCTGCCAATGCTCTTTCCAATTCATCCTAACAATATTGTCTGGATTATTATTGAGCTTATTAAAATCTATGTGATGCCTAATCCTTCCTCGAGACTTTATATACTTGTGATATTCTAAATTCCATCTGTCAGCTAAAATATGAACGAAATTCCATGAGTTGTGTTTCGGCTGAAAAATCATTTCGTAACCAACAACATTTGGGTCATCTTCGGCACTAGAAAATCTTGAATAAGCAGGCATTAAAGAGTCACCTATTTTAAGGTATTGCGCTTCTTTATAGTTACCATTTTTAAGTAGAAAACGATGGTCAGGCGTACACTTAATACGCTTACCATTATCAAGAGTAACTTCTAGAACTTTTGTCTTTCTTTTTGTTAGGCGCGGATTCTTGATTTCAGCAACGGCAATTTCTCCATTTTTAGTTACAGTATAGGTATAGTTTTTCTTACCAAGCTTGTTTTCGTTAACAAGTTCCCCAAAATCCAAATTACGACCATCTGTAAGTTTTACTTTGGTGTCTTTTGTGAAACACCCGAAATTTCCTTGACCAATGATTAGAGGATATCTTAAAGAAAAATCCTGGGCCAACCTGACTAAAGCGTCATAAACAGCACTGTCTCCATGAGGATGGTATTTTCCCAAGACAGTACCCACTACGGTTGCTGATTTCCTAGATTTAGCCCCATAGCTTAAGCCCTCTTCATTCATGGCAAAAAGGATTCTTCTTTGCACCGGCTTTAAGCCGTCCCTAACATCGGGCAAAGCCCGTGAAACAATCACCGACATAGCGTAATCAATGTAGGACTCTTTCATTTCTTTAACGATTTCCCGAGATTCTACTTTGCCAACTACAAAATCATTCTCAGATTCTTTACTGATTTTCTTACTGATTTTCTTGAGTCTTTTCTTCTTCATAATATATAATGATGCCCTGGCTTGCTGACTGTTAACAAATTAAGGCGTCTTTGCTTCTTCATTTAAAAGCTCTTCCAGCTGTTTTAGCTCTTCTTCGTCAAACTTTGGCAATTCCGGTTTGGGTAAGTTCTTAAATTGTTTTTCTAGCTGCGGTAAATTAAGTTCCTGTCTAATCTTATTCTTATTTAAGCTATTTATTTGCTGCTTGACCGTTAATATCCAAAGTCCGAAAAAAATAATTCCAAAAAGGATTACTAAAAGCCAAAAAATCCTTTTTCTTTCTATTTCTGACCGCTGCTGAATCTTTTTCAGAAAATCGCCTATAGCCATATTAGGGATGCAAAACAATAATTTCCATCTCATCTTTTAAAGTCAAGTCTTTGCTCTTAATCGTTAATTTAGGCAAACCATCATGATTTTTTTCTCCCATCACTTTCAAAAATCTATCGACTCCGGCTAACTTAGCTTTTAATTTGGGAAGAGAATAATGCATGGGAATCACGATTTTCGGTTCAATCTGTCCAATGATTTTTTGAGCTTCTTCGGCGCCAATAGTTTCGTTGCCGCCAACTGGGATTAAAAGTATGTCAATCTCGCCGATATCCTCAAGTTGCTCTGGAAAAAGCTCTTTCTGTCCAAAATCTCCCAAATGACAAATCTTTATTTTTTCGCTCTCGATTGTATAAATTGTTGTTTTGCCTGCCGCCGATGTCGGCGGCTTACCAAAATTCTTATCGTGAAAAGCTGGAATACCCTGAATGTAAACTCCCTTAATCTCATATTCTCCAGGGCCATTAATTAAAAATGCCTTGCCTGGCTGAGGCAAAGACTTGGCATTATTACGGCTGGGATGATTGATATATTGAACCGCCTGCTCGCTATGGGTAATTAAAATTACATCGCCGGCAAGATTGGGTACCCTCAAACCGCAATCTGGACCAAAAGGATCAATAACCAAAGACACTTGATTGTCTTTCTCCCGACCAGTAACAATTTGAAAACAAGACTGACCTTTCCAAATAATTTGCATAATGAGTCATCAATCTCTAATATTTTTTATTTTATCAAAAAAATACTATTAAGACAACTGCTTGAAAAAAAAATCAACCTGTGTTAAATTGATTGATATGCCAGATAGTGAAAACTCGACAAGTCTTTGAGTATTAATTAAGAGAGCTGATCAGTTGCATTGTCTGACAAAACAAATAATTAAAAGATGAGTTAATTTTACGAACCGACTAGGGAGAGCTTCGCTCTCCTTAATAGTCGAGTTTCTACTACCTGGTATGCTATTAATGGAAGAAATAACTAAAGATAAAAGTGATTCTTTAAAACCGCCAAAAGTCGGCGAGATTATTAAGGGCAGAGTTGTCGGCCGCGGCCAATCCTCTGTTTTTGTGGATCTTGACAATTGGGGAGCCGGCATTATTTATGGCCGAGAGTTTTTGAGAGCCAAAGAAATCCTAAAAAAAGTCAGAGAAGAAGATGAACTTTTTGTTAAAATCGTTGACCTTGAAAATGACGAAGGCTTTCTCGAAGTTTCTGCCCTTGAGGCTGATCGTGAAATTGCTTGGATCAGACTTAGAGAAAAAAAGGATACTGGCGAAAACATCTTAGTTAAAATCCTTGGAGCCAATAAGGGGGGTCTTCTGGCAACTACTTTAGGCGTTAATGCTTTCTTGCCGGTTTCCCAATTAAGTTCTAATAATTATCCTCGAGTTGAAGACGGAGATACCAATAAAATTTTAAAAGAGCTTCAGAAATTTGTCGGCCAAGAAATGGAAGTTAAGATATTAGACCTTGATCCTAAAGAAGAAAAGCTGATTCTGTCAGAAAAGATAAAAGAAACTGAAAAAATAAAAGAAGTTTTGAAGAATTATCAAGTTGGTGATGTAGTTGACGGTGAAATCACCGGTGTTGTTGATTTTGGCGCCTTTATTAAGTTCGGATCGGAAAACCTTGAAGGTTTAGTCCATATTTCTGAACTTGACTGGCAACTAATTCAAAACCCGGCTGACATTGTTAAGGTTGGCGATAATGTCAAATTAAAAATTATTGATATTACCAATGGCAAAGTTTCCTTATCTATCAGAGCCCTAAAAGAAGATCCTTGGAAAGGAATTGAAAGTTCCTATGAAAAAGGCAAGATAATTAAGGGCAAGGTAACCAAGTTTAATCCTTTTGGCGCCTTTATTGAGGTAGCCCCTAAGATTCAGGGTCTTTGTCATATTTCCGAATTCGGCAGCAAACAAAAAATGGAAGAATTGCTTAAGATTGATTCCGAATATAGTTTTGAGATTCTCCTTCTTGATGTTAAAGAGCATCGTTTGCTCTTGAAACTAGCTACTCAAACTTCTTAAAAATGCTTCTTGGGCATTTTCCCATTTTCGAGGGTCAAAAATACCTTTAAGGTATTTCGCCTCAATGGACTTATTATTGTGATCCTGTCTGTTTTCTGTTAAACTAAATTCGATATTCCGATTAAAGCTGTGAAATGTAGATTCTTTCAGAATCTACAGACATATTTACGAGTAATGAATAAAATGTAGATTCTTTCAGAATCTACAGACATATTTACGAGTAATGAATAAAATGTAGATTCTTTCAGAATCTACAGACATATTTACGAGTAATGAATAAAATGAAAAATTTATTTAAAAACTTTATTGTTGTTATCCTCGCCCTTTTTATCTTGTCGGCTCTTTTTAGCCTTGTTTTTCAAGATAAAACTCCCGAGCAATTATCTTTAACTCAACTGGTAGAAGAAATAAACCAGGAAAAAGTAAAACAAATTATTGTTGAAGAAAATAACCTTAAGATAACCTTCTTAGACGATAAAGAAGTTTTGGCAAGAAAAGAGACCGAGGCTTCTTTGTCTCAAACTTTATTTAACTACGGCCTGGCTAAAGAAAAGCTGGAAAAAGTAGAAATTATAGTTAAAAGTGAAAACAATACCATCTTGGTCATCGGCCAAGTTTTATCAATTGCCGTCCCGATATTAATGCTTGTCTTTTTCTTCTGGATGATATCAAAGCAATTAAAAATGGGAGCTACTCAAGCTTTTGACTTTACCAAAACAAAAGCGAAGTTATTTGGAGCTGAAGGACATTCGCAGGAGAAAATAACCTTTAAAGACGTGGCTGGGCTCAAGGAAGCTAAAGAAGAATTGAAAGAAGTAGTTGATTTCCTAAAAAATCCAAAAAAGTTTTTAGCGATGGGGGCTAAAATACCCAGAGGCGTCTTATTGCTGGGGCCGTCCGGGGTGGGAAAAACTCTCTTGGCCAGAGCCGTGGCCGGAGAAAGTAATGTGCCGTTCTTCCATGCCTCAGGATCCTCTTTTGTCGAACTTTTTGTCGGAGTAGGATCTGCTAGAATCAGAGATCTTTTTGCCGTTGCTAAAAAAAATGTTCCCAGTATTATCTTCTTAGATGAGCTTGACGCCATTGGCAAATCCAGAGGGACTGGCATTGGCGGTTCTCATGACGAAAGAGAACAAACCTTAAATCAATTGCTCGTAGAGATGGATGGCTTTGAGGGAAACACTAATGTTATTGTTATTGCCGCTACCAATAGAAACGATGTTTTAGATTCAGCGCTTTTAAGGCCGGGGCGGTTTGACCGAAGGGTAGTTCTAGATTTGCCCGATATTAATGACCGTGAAGAGATCCTAAAAATCCACTGTATCGGAAAACCCCTAGTGCCAAATGCTAATTTAAGAGAAGTGGCTGAGAGAACCCCAGGTTTTTCTGGGGCTGATATTGCCAATATTGCCAACGAAGCTGCTATCTTAGCTGCTAGAAAGAACAGGACTCATGTTTTTCAAGAAGACCTGTTAGAATCAATTGAAAAAGTCTTATTGGGGCCGGAAAGAAAAAGTCACATCCTATCGAAAAAAGAGAAAGAAATTACGGCTTTTCACGAAGTTGGGCACGCCCTGGTATCGGCATTTTCCCCCGGAGCTGAACCGGTCAGAAAAATCTCCATTATTGCCAGAGGTATGGCAGCTGGCTATACTCTGAAAATGCCTTCTGAGGATAAGAAAATAAGAAGCAAGACTGAATTCTTGGCTGAAATTGCTGTTTGCCTAGGAGGTTATTGCGCTGAAAAAATAAAATTTGGAGAAATAACTACCGGCGCTTCGAATGACCTAGAAAAGGCTTCCCTTTTGGCAAGAAAACTGGTAAAAGAATATGGTATGTCTTCCTTGGGGCCAGTCAATTTTAACGAAAATAATGCTTCACTTTTTGAGGGCGGATCCTTTAAAAATCTTTATTCTGAACAAACAGCGATTATAATAGATAAAGAGGTTAGTAAATTCATTAAGCAAGGAAGAAAAACTGCTGAAAAAATTATCAGGCAACAAAAGAAATTAATGGAAAAAATTGCCAAGGTCTTGATTGATAAAGAAACTATTGAAAGAGAAGTTTTTGAAAAATTGATTGGCTTGAATAAAACTCCGAAAAAGAAAAAAGCTGTAAATTTAAAAGTAAAGGTCAGAACGATTTAAAATACGCATGTTTAGTGGGTTGAAAGTATTATTTCTTTCAACGGGTGATTTATAATCGCCCGGGACTCTTAACTGGCGTGTAGTTTATCGCCTTAACCCAGAATTGAGTGGGTCAGTAGCTCAGTGGTAGAGCACGAACCTTAACCCAGAATTGAGTGGGCCAGTAGCTCAGTGGTAGAGCACGAACCTTATAAGTTCGGGGTCGCAGGTTCGATCCCTGCCTGGCCCACCCAATTCTGGGTCCCGCTGAAAGCAGGATAAAGTGGAAAATCCACACACACCAATGGGGCGGTTAACTCCCGCCTTCGCTCTTCGAGCTTCAGAGCGCCCTGCCCTTTTTCAATGGGTGATTAGCTCAGGGGTAGAGCGCGTCGTTGACATCGACGAGGTCACTGGTTCAAATCCAGTATCACCCACCCATTAGTCGCAGGTTCTGGCTCTCCTTCGACCCCGAGCTTAGGACCGAGGGGCTCAGGACGGGCAAAAATTAAAAAAGCAAGCTTGATTCTAATAAAACAAAAATATGACAAACAAAACACAAGTATTTATCCAGCCATATTTGAAAGAAGAATATTCAGAGATAAAACCAGGGCAACAGGTCAAAATCCATCAAAAGGTAATTGAGGGGGAAAAAGAAAGAATTCATGTTTTTGAGGGCTTAATAATCGCTAAAAAACATGGTAAAGAAATCGGTTCTACTATTACCATTAGAAGAATAGCTGCCGGCATTGGCACTGAAATTGTTCTTCCGCTTCATTCTCCTTCAATTGTTAAGATCGAAGTTCTAAAAACGCATAAAGTGCGTCGGGCCAAGCTTTATTATTTGAGAGATGCTAAGGGTAAAAGAGCCAAACTAAAGGAGAAAAAATGAACGAGTTCGATTCTCGCTTCGCTCGAAACAAAATTTTACAAAATCACACCATTTACCAAATTTGTTCTTAAATTTGTTCGGAGAAGAAAAGGTGACAGTCACCTTGTAAAAAGGAGAAGAAATAGTTTAGCGCGGGTGCTGTAATTGGTAGCCAGGCTAGCTTGAGGTGCTAGTGCCGCAAGGCGTGGAGGTTCGAGTCCTCTCCCGCGCACAAAAATCGGAGATTTTTGGATGCAGTAAGTAAACCGTCTATGCGGTTTACGAGAGGATGAGAAAGCCGGACTCTCCCGCGCACAAAAATACAAATAATCTTTATGGATATGGATCAAAAAAAGAAACGGCTTCTTGTCGTTAAATTAGAAAAACACCTTTTCCGGATAGAAGAAGATGTAAAACGCGCCAGAGAATCACTACAATTCTATTCTGAACAGGCAATGAGTAGCTGGTCAATTGCCGGAGAAAGAAAATGCGCTGAAACAGATTTAAAACTGGCCATGAATTTACTGGAAAAATCCAAAGAACTTTACCAAGAAATTACTACTTGTCCGCTAATAAAAATAGATAAGATAAGTCCCCCTTGTTTTGTAACAATTGAGTTTAATAATGATAGGGGAAAGAAAAGTTCATTTTACTTCTTGAAAACCAATCTACGAATTCCCGGCATTAAAATAATCAGTCCGTCTTCATCTCTTGGCCAAGCTATTTTAAATAAAGAAGTAACTGCCAGATTCTCGTATCAAGCCACCGATGGTCAAGTTATTTCAGGAATAATCAAGGATATCCAATAGATATATCATAATCGCTATAGTTCACTGCTATAAGGGGCGCGTAGCTCAACGGTAGAGCGTCTGATTTACATTCAGAAGGTTTCAGGTTCAAATCCCGACGCGCCCACCAAAATCCAGATTGAAAAATAAGCCATTTTCAGCTAGAATAATGATATGCTGAGGTAGCCCCACCTTCGCTTCATCAATGGCGTCCAAGCTTCGGCGGACGAGTAATAGTAATAGCCCTTCGAAGCTCTGACATAAATTCAGAGCGTAGTAGGGCCGAGGTAGCCAAGTCGGTCACGGCGGATGTCTGAAAAACATTAGATCTCGGTTCGATTCCGAGCCTCGGCACAGTTAATATAAAACCGCGGGGATAGTTCAGCAGTAGAACGTCTCGTTGCCAACGAGAAGGTCGCGGGTGCGAATCCCGTTCCCCGCTCTGTATAGAAATAAAAGGGATTCGCAGACCGCAGTCCCGAACGAAGTGAGGGACGAGGGACAGCCTACGGAAAATTTCTGCAGGAAATTTATCTGGAGGCGAATCCCGTTCCCCGCTCTGTATAGAAATAAAAGGGATTCGCAGACCGCAGTCCCGAACGAAGTGAGGGACGAGGGACAGCCTACGGAAAATTTCTGCAGGAAATTTATCTGGAGGCGAATCCCG
>Ga0268276_1001684_pt1 | contig 20864 bp, 21 predicted proteins | sample saktaG_4_FD_190145 | JGI IMG/M metagenome (GOLD analysis project Ga0268276, IMG submission 190145) | Saline water microbial communities from Sakinaw Lake, British Columbia, Canada - sak_2010_1_5_45m | ecosystem: Environmental > Aquatic > Non-marine Saline and Alkaline > Saline ... | reverse complement strand
ATTCATAGTCGGACCAAAAAAAACCATCGAGAAAAGAAAACAAGAATTATACAAAACACTTAAATTATAAAACGTGATTACAAAATGATCTCTCTCAAAACATTATTTGAACTAATAGTCCCCGAATACATCCCAATGGCAGTTTTAGGCGCATTTGTTGGCGCAGTCGCAACCACTCAAACACTACCAAACCAAGATTTTATCACACTAATAATTTCACTAATATTTGTTGTAGCCGGATTTAATACCTACAACGCAATAGCAGACAAAAAAATAGACCAAATAAATAAACCCACAAGACCAGTCGCAGCAAACCAAATAACAGAAAAACAAGCAACAATACTAACAACAATATTTTACATACTATCAATTATTACAGCAACACTCATCAGCCCACTAATCACAACCATAATCCTAATCGCAATAATAATTACAATAACCTACTCCTTCAAAACAATCTACCTAAAGAAAAGATTTATCGCAGGAAACATGGTCGGAGCAATATTATACGGCTTAATCACACCACTCGCAGGATGGGCCCTAACCCCAAACTTAACAATACCAACCCCAATAATATTTACACTATTCTTTCTAGCAATTGGATTATCATTTTTAAAAGACTTTGAAGATGTGGTAGGCGACAAAAAATACGGCGTCAACACACTACCACTCAAACTAGGACGAGACAAAAGCATAACAGCAATAATACTAATAACAACAATTACATTCGCATACCTAACAATAACAATAATCACAAACACACTGCCACAAAAATACTACTTTTTATTAATATTTTACCCACTAATATTCTTCAACATATACTCCTACAAAAACCCCGCAGACAAAAAAATAATATCACACCTATTCAGAACCACGATCACAATCATTATGATGTTAGAAATAACAATCGCACTAATAACACTAATCATATAAAACAAAAATCAACCAAAAAGTTGATTTCTACCAAAGTTTTACACTAACACTATCCCTAGAGTACGAATGATATTATTTGTAATGCAAAAGCTATTTTACATTTTTTGTTTTACTCATTTATAATGGGTTTTTTTCGTCCAGTATTTTGTTTGCGTAGTCTATTGCTTCTTTTTCTGTTTTTTTTGTTGATTTTTTGTGATTTAGTGTTGCGTGGGATATTTCATGAGTTATTATGTATTTTGCTTCTTCTTTTGGTAGGTTTGTTATGTCTTCGGAGAGAATTATTATTTGCTTTATTTTATTATTTAACTGAATCATTCTTCCCTTTGGAAATATTGTGTTGCTTATGAACCAGACATTATTATTTACATAACTAATTTGTTTTTTAGGAAAATAGGTTAATGTTTCAAAAACCAATTTTTTAAGTTTAGTACTCATCGTTTTTCCAGCTTTGTGTTTTTTATATAATTTCCAGGCATAAACCATTCGTTCTTTGTGATTCATTTTTACTTCTCCTCTTTTTGTTCTATTATCGCTTCTATTGAGTTGTTTTCAGTTAAATATGTTTTTGCGGTTTGTTTTACGTCTTCTAGTGTTATGGCTTTTAGTTTTTTTTCTACGTTTAGGTATTCGTCCCAGCCGTTTGTTAGTTCGTTGTCTGTGTAGACTAGTACTTTTAGACTTGGTTCTTTTAGGCATTCTTTTATGCTTTTTATTATTTCTCTTTTTGCTTTCTCGATTTCTGGTTTTTTTATTTCTTGAATTTTTTGTATTTGTTTTTTTATTAGTTCTAGCGAGCGGTTTATTTCGCTTTTTTCTGTGCTTAGTCCTACGGCGAATAGTCCGGTGGTTCTTAGACTGTGGCTGTAGGTGTGTACGTCGTATGTTAGTCCGTGGTTGTATCTTACTTCTTCCATTATGCTTGTGTTTTTTCCTTCGTCGAGTAAGTATTCTATTATTTTTAGGGCTTTGCTTTCTTTTTTTTCAAAATTAACTGTCAGGTAACCTAGTTGTACATATGTTGCGAGTGTATCTGCTGTTTGGATTATTTTTTTGGGAAGGATTACTTTTGGTTCGACTTTTTTTGTTTCTGGTATTTTTTTTGGTTGCGTGGTATATAAGTTTTGTATTTTTTCTGTTGGGCCCTCAATGTTTCCTATAACAGTTATTACTGTGTTGTTTGGTGAGTAGTATTTGTTGTAGTGTTCTTCTAGCATTTGTTTAGTCATTTTTTGGATGTTTTCGTTTGTTCCTATAATATCATTTCCAAGCATTGTTCCTTCAAATAAAGTGCTTTTTGTCAAGTTGTCTATCCTGTAAAAGGGCGCATCAAAGTACATTGTTTTTTCGTTGAGTATTATGTTTTTTTCTTTGTTTATTTCTTCTTCGTTTAGTTTTGGGTTAGTTATTACTCCTATTATTAGTTGTAGTGCTTTTTCGAAATGTTTTCTTGGCACTTCCACATAGTAATTTGTTATTTCATACCCTGTACAAGCATTGAATTCTCCATTCATGTCTTTTACAGCATCTCTTATTTCTTTAGCGGTTTTTGTAGTTGTTCCATCCCACAACATGTGTTCTAAAAAATGACTCACTCCATTAGTTTCTGGTGTTTCGTCAAGCAACCCTGCTTTTACTCCAACAGCTATCATAATTTTGTTTTTCTTATTCTTTTCATAAATTACTCTTAACCCATTCGGGAGTGTTTTTTTAACAAAATTTGCCTTCATTCAGAATCACTTTTTTTTATTATTTTTTTTAGTGCTTTGTTTTTTATTTTTTTTGTTTTTAGTTCTTTTTTTAGGATTTTAATATTTTGTTCATACTTTTTTTGTAGGATGTTTGCGAGTTCTTTTAGTTTTAGTGATTGTGTTGCTTTTTTTATTGTGTTTTTTTTAGTTAGGCAGTTTGGGCAAATAGGTATCCCGATTTGGATTAATGGATCTAATGTTTTTGCTTCATTTTTTGATTTTGAGTTTAACAAGTCTGGTTTGGATAAAAAATTAATGCTAAATGTTGTTGTAAATAATGCAACCTCTTTGCAGTTATTCATTTTTTTATGACATATCTCGCATTTCCACTCATCTAATTGATTCATCAAAAATCACTCCTCCAATAATTTTCTTGTTCCATAATTTCACCCGATTTATATTAATTTTATGAAAAGTTTTATGTTTTGGAAAACAATTTTGTCAAGTTCGTTAAACTCGTTTAGCTTTTTTTTATCTAACCCATATTCTTCAGAAAACCTTTTTAGGTTTTTAAAATCTTTTGGTTTGCCTTTCATTGAAGCCATTAAATCCATAAATTTCACCCTTATTTAATTAGCAAAATCGATAACCCTATTTCGTCAGATTTAATTTTTTTTGTAAGTGTCACAAGTGGGTAAACAAGATTTTTTTTAGTTTGTATTTTTTCTGTAAGGGCGTTTATTTTTTCAAGAGTCCAGTTTTCTCCAACGTGCATTAAAACAATAATATGTTTTGCCCATTTGAGTTCTTCTTGGATATCTTTCAAAAAGTAATTATTTGAGTAAATTACTTTGAATTCTTTTCCTTTTTTAATGTAAGATAAAACATCGTTAGAGTCTAGGTCTAAAAGCGAGGGGTGACTCATAAAGTAAGCAAGTTCGTTAACAAAGTCCTTTTTAGATTTAAAACTAGGTTTATTTTTTAGTAAAGCCTTAATTTCATTAATAAACAATTTTTGTGTTTCTTCAGTAACTAAATCAGGGAATAAATCAATATATGCTTTGTGCCGCTCCCACTCTTCATCAGTAGGATTATCTTTCAACACTAAACAAATTTGTTTTCTTACATAAGCATTATCACTAGTAAAAACCTTTTTTGGAACTATCCCCGAATAATCCTTAACATTTTTAAGAAAATCTTTATCAAACCTTTTTCTTTTCATAAAAAATCACTCTCAATATCTCTATTTTTCTCAATTTTATAAAGAATAATTATGCATTTTTGCTTTTTGCATTTTTCCTTTATCGTTATACAAATAATATGTTTTTCCTTTGTTTTTTATTGAGTTTCTACTTTTTGCTAAATATTTTCTTGCAGTTTCAATGTTTGCAAAGTTTTTAGAAAAAAATACTGCTGTAAAGAGGGCGCCTTTTCCACCAAAACATTTAGTTAAATCAAAACCAAAAACAGCAAACTTTCCTTTTTCTGCTTTGTAAGTTGGCTTTTTTTGTCCAAAAGGATCATCCTTGGAAACATAAATAGTTACTTGTCCTAGGCCTTCTCGCATATCGCTAGGAAAATCACTACACTCCTTAGCTTTCCCGCATTCTTCGCATTTTCCAAAACTAATTAACTCCAAAGTGCCCATAACAGGGTAGTTTAACTTTTTGGCACAACTATTACAATAAAACATACAAAACACTTCCAATCATGAATTCTCAGTTCCAGTACACAATATATTACTGTATAGAACATTTTATAAAGATATACTTATAAGTATACTATTGTATGGGTAATTATAATAGTAACCTTATAAAAAACCCTTCAAGTCCAATTAATAGTATGGCAAAAGTTCTCATTACTCCAATTTATGAAACCGAGTCAATCGCTCTAGCTATTAATCGTTTTTCAATAGAAAGAGTGTTCCTTTTAGTTTCAAAAAAAACCGATGATAAGCAACAAGACGCTGTAAAGTACATTAAAGAACATTATGAGAAAATAATTGAAGTAAAAGAAAAGAAAACCGAATTATATGACATTGTAGAAACTACACACCAAGTAAAAGAAATTATTGACACTTTGTCCCTAACTGACGAAATTTACTTAAATATTTCAACTGGTCGCAGAACCCAAGCAATGGGAGTACTATTCGCCGGATACAAACGCCCTGCACGAATAAAAAAGATATTTTATGTAACAGAAGACACAAAAGAAGTAATAACAATACCAATATTGTCCTTTGATGTTACTGAAACTCAACAAAAAATACTAGAAAATATTGAAGACATTGATAAAATCAGCGAACTATCAACAGAAATAGAGTTCTCAAAAGCAATGGTTTACAGAGCACTAAAAGAACTCAAAGACAAAGGCCTAATAGAAGAAAACGAAAAAGGACACAAACTAACACAAGCAGGAAAAATAGCAAAAATGTGAGATGATTAAATGATAGTTCAACCAAAAACTGATAAGAAAAATTATGGTGAGTTAATCTTAGAAATTAAAAAAGGATTAATAAAAATCCCAAAATTCCAAAGAGATTTTGTGTGGAGTATTGAGAAAACAGCTGGACTTTTAGATAGTATATTGAAAGGATACCCAATAGGAACATTTATTTTATGGGAAACAAGATCGCGGCTAAATGATGTAAAAAATATTGGCAATTTAGAATTACCTGAAGTTCCAGAAGATACAAAAATCCAATACGTGTTAGATGGACAGCAAAGAATAACCTCGCTTTATGCCGCTTACCTTGGTGCAAAAATTCAAAAAGAAGGAGAAAAAAAAGTCACAGATTATAAAAATATTTACGTAGATCTAGATAAAGACTTTGAGTCAGATGACGAACCAATAGTAACCTCAGAAAAACCAACCAGCAAACATATAACTTTAAATAAAATATTAAATTTTCAAGAAAATCTAATTGAAATAAAAGATAATTACTCAAATGAATACTTTAACAAAATTCACATATACTCACAAGCATTTGCAACATACGACTTCTCAACAATAATCCTAAAAAAAGAAGACATTGACTCAGCAATAGAAGTATTCACAAGAATAAACACTGGCGGGCAGACACTAACATTATTTGAAATAATGTCTGCAAAAACATATGATGAAAAAAGAAATTTTGACATGGAAAAAAAGTTCCAAGACTTAATTAATGAACTAAGCGACATAAATTATGAAAGCATATCAAACTCAATATTACTCAACGCAATAGCCTTGGTCATAAGTAAAAATAAAGAATGCAAACGAAAAGTAGTACTCCAACTAGACAAAAACCAAATAATTGATGTATGGGAAGACGTAATATCAGCATTAAAAGAAAGCATAGATTACATACGCTCAGTTTATAGAATTCCCGTTTCCAGCCTACTCCCTTATGACTCCCTACTAGTACCATTTGCCTATTGGTTTTATCACAAAAAAGAAAGACCTACTGGAGAGCAAGCAAAATACTTAGAAGAATTTTTCTGGAGAATCTCTTTATCAAACAGATACTCAAGCTCAACAGAATCACGACTCGCACAAGACATAAAAAGGATTGACAAAATACTATCAAATGAAAGACCTGATTATAGTGATATAAAAGTCAGCCTATCCTCACCAACCGATATAATTGAAACAAATTTTCGCACAGGAGACAGTTACTGTAAAGCAATATTATGCCTACTCGCATACTACGAACCAAAAGACTTCCTTGACAACGGGAAAGTAATATTAGATAATTCATATCTAAAACTAGCAAATAGTAAAAATTATCATCACTTTTTTCCAAAAGCATTTCTAAAAAAACAAAAAATCTCTAACGAAAACAGTATTGTAAATATTACTTTAGTTAATGCTGGATTAAATAAAAAAACAATAAAAGCAAAAGCTCCATCAGTATATATCTCTGAATTTTCAAAAATTAACGATTCACTACAAGAAACATTAAAGACACATCTAATAGGAAAGATAAGTGAATTTGGAATCGACAGAGATGATTATTTACTATTTTTAGAAAAAAGAGCCCAATTTATTTTTGATGAGTTAAACAACAGAATAAACCTAAAACATAAAGAAAACAAAAAGGATGAAGAACTTCATGAGCTTATCCTTGAGGGTGAAAATGAAACATTTGAAATGAAATCAACCCTCCGTTATGACAAAAACACTAGCCAAGTAAATCCAAAACTTGAATATGTAGTAGCAAAAACAATAGCCGCCTTCCTAAACAGCAACGGTGGAAAACTATTAATAGGCGTAGATGATCAAGGAAACATATTAGGAATAGAAAATGACTTCAAAACATTAAAAAAACAAAACGCTGATGAATTTGAATTACATTTAAGACAAATAATAAAAAAATACTTGGAAAAAACATTTGAAAAACAAATAAAAGTAACCTTTAAAAAAATAGACGAGAAAACAGTGTGCCTAATAATCGTACTCAAAAGCGAAAAACCAGTATTTGTTAATTATGAAGGAAAAGAGGAATTTTTTGTTAGAAACGGTAACTCATCAATACCAAAAACAAGACAAGAACAAAGCGAATACGAAAAACAACATTGGGCAAAATAAATAATGAAAATATTAATATTATGAAGGTGAAGTCATGACAAAAGAACAAGAAAGAGCAGAATTGCATAGAATAATTTGGCAGATTGCAACCAACCTAAGGGGGAGTGTCGATGGTTGGGACTTTAAACAATATGTTTTAGGGATTCTATTTTATCGTTTTATCAGCGAAAATTTAGCTAACTACATAAATGATGATGAACGTCGTACTGGAAAAAAAGACTTTGACTATTCCAAATTATCAGATAAAGAAGCAGAATTTGGTCGAGCTGACACTGTTAAAGAAAAAGGATTTTATATTTTACCAAGCGAATTATTCAAGAACGTTACAAAAAATGCTCGTAATGATAAAAACTTGAATGAAACTTTATCAGCTGTTTTTAAGAATATCGAAAATTCTGCTAAAGGAACTGACAGTGAAGATGATCTAAAAGGATTATTTGATGATTTAGATGTAAATTCAAACAAGCTAGGAAATACAGTTGAACAAAGAAACAAACAACTAGCAAAGCTTTTAGAATCCATCAATGAACTCGGTCTTGGAAACTATTCAGACAATACAATTGATGCATTTGGTGACGCTTACGAATTCCTAATGACCATGTATGCAAGCAGTGCAGGAAAATCAGGGGGCGAATTTTATACTCCTCAAGAAGTCAGCGAACTCTTAGCCGAAATAACTACTGTCGGAAAAATGAATGTAAACAAAGTATATGACCCAGCATGCGGATCAGGTTCTCTACTTCTAAAATTTGCTAAAGTTCTTGGTAAAGAAAATGTGCGAATAGGGTTTTTCGGACAAGAAATCAACCTAACAACATTCAATCTTTGCCGTATCAACATGTTCTTACACGACATTAACTACAATCATTTTAACATTGCTCACGGTGACACACTTACGGATCCTAAACACTGGGATGATGAACCATTTGACGCAATAGTATCAAATCCCCCCTATTCAATACAATGGGAAGGAGACGCTAATCCACTACTAATTAACGACCCACGTTTTTCCCCAGCAGGAGTACTAGCACCAAAAAGCAAAGCAGATTTAGCTTTTACAATGCACATGCTTTCATGGTTATCCACTTCAGGAACAGCTGCAATAGTTGAATTTCCGGGCGTTCTATATCGTAGCGGAGCAGAACAAAAAATCAGAAAATATTTAATTGATAACAATTATGTTGATTGTGTAATTCAATTACCCGCTGATTTGTTTTTCGGAACGACTATTGGAACTTGCATAATTGTTCTCAAAAAAAGCAAGAAAGATAACAAAACTTTATTTATTGATGCTTCTGCTGAATTTGTTCGCGGAGGAAATAAAAACAAATTAAGTGATGCAAACCGTAAGAGAATTTTAGATTCTTTTAAAGAAAGAAAAAATATAGACTATTTTGCAAAGTTAGTAGATAACGAAGTAATTGCAAAAAATGATTATAATATTGCAGTTTCAAGTTACGTTGTGACAGAAGACACACGAGAAATTACTAATATTAAAGAACTTAACAAAAGAATATCAGAAATAGTAAAAAAACAAAATGAGCTAAGAACTGAGATTGATAAAATAGTTAAAGAAATTGAAAGCGAAAAATGAAGATGGTTAAGAACATGACTCAAATAGACAAATTAATTAAAGAATTATGCCCTAAAGGAGTTGAATTTAAAGAGTTGGGGGAGGTTTGCGAAAAGATTTTTGCCGGCGGAACCCCATCATCACAAAACACGGTTTATTATGGGGGAAAAATCCCTTGGCTTCGTTCTGGTGAAATTAACTTCAACAAAATTACTAATACTGCTATTAAAATCACAGAAGAAGGTTTAAACAACTCTTCTGCAAAGTGGGTTCCAGCATTTAGTGTTTTCATTGCAATGACTGGTGCTACAGTAGCAAGAACTGCAGTAAACATGATACCCTTAACGGCAAATCAAAGTTGTTGTTGTATGGTGCCCAAAATTAATATCTTAAATTATAAATTTTTGTACTATATTTTAGCAAATAGATATATTGAGTTAAAAAATATGGGGCAAGGTGTTTTAACAAGCTTAAATACTGCAAGAATTAAATCCATAAAAATTCCTCTTCCGCCAATTCCAATTCAAGAAGAGATTGTTAAGATTCTTGATAGTTTTACTGAGCTTGAGGTAGAGCTTGAGGCAGAGCTTAAGGCACGGAAGAAACAATATGAATATTATAAAGATGATTTATTGACTTTTGGAGATGATGTCGAGTGGAAGACAATCAAAGACTTATTTGACTTTAAAAATGGACTAAATAAAGGGAAAGAATTTTTTGGTAAAGGGACTCCAATCATAAATTTTACTGATGTATTTAAAAATCACTCATTGATTTCAACAGACATTAAAGGAAAGGTAGACGTAACTCCAAAAGAAAAATTATTGTATAAGGCTCAAAAAAATGATATTTTCTTCACAAGAACTTCAGAAACCAAAGATGAAATTGGAATGGTTTGTGCTCTTCTAGATAATATTGAAGATTGTGTATTTAGTGGGTTTGTTCTTAGAGCAAGACCAAAAACAGATTTATTAAATCCTAAATTCTGTTCTTATTATCTATCTTCTTTCATAGTAAGAAAAGAAATAATTAGAAATAGCACATTTACCACAAGAGCACTTACAAGTGGACCTAAATTAGCTAAAATACAAATCCCTCTTCCGCCACTCAAAAAACAAGAACGAATAGTTGACATTCTGGATAAGTTTGATGCTCTTGTGAACGATATTTCTGTTGGTCTTCCTGCTGAGTTGGAAGCTAGAAGAAAGCAGTATGAGTATTATAGAGAAAAGTTGTTAACTTTTAAAGAAAAAAGTGTGAGTGCATAAAAATGGTTACTAAAAATTATAATCTTGTTGCTCAAAATACTGAAAGCACGGTTGTTTGTGAGTACACTCCTGTTTATGGAAAACGGCCTGAAAGTTATCAAAGCGAAGCTGACTTAGAAACAGCTTTTGTTAAGCAATTACAAACACAAGCTTATGAGTACGTCAAAATAGCAAGTGAAGATGATTTAATTAATAATTTAAGAAAACAATTAGAAAAGTTAAACAATTATAATTTTAGTGATAAAGAATGGGATTATTTCTTCAAAAAAGAGTTAGCTAATCCGAATCAAAGCATTGCTGAAAAAACACAAACTGTGCAAGAAGATTATATCAAGATTTTGAAGCGTGATGACGGAACAAGCAAAAACATTTATTTACTTAAAAAAGATAATATCCACAGTAATTTGTTACAAGTAATTAACCAATATGAAAATGATGAGGGAAAATACAAGAATCGTTATGACGTGACTGTTTTAGTAAATGGTTTGCCTTTAGTGCATATTGAATTAAAAAGAAGAGGCGTGGCGATGCAGGAAGCGTTTAATCAGATTAATCGTTATCAAAGAGACAGTTTTTGGGCTTCAAGCGGTTTATATGAATATATCCAAATTTTTGTTATTTCTAATGGAACTCATACAAAGTATTATAGCAATACTACTCGTTCAGAACATATTAAAGAAGCAAATAGTGGGGTAAAAAAGAAAGGTAAAAGATCAAGTAATAGTTTTGAATTTACTAGTTGGTGGGCAGACTCAACAAATCGACAGATTACTGACTTAGTTGATTTCACAAAAACATTTTTTGCAAAACACGCTATTCTAAATATTCTTATCAAATATTGTGTATTTACGACAGATAAACAACTTTTAGTTATGCGACCATATCAAATTGTTGCAACTGAAAAGATACTAAACAAAATTGAAGTAAGTACAAACTATAAACAACTTGGGACCGTAAAAGCCGGCGGGTATATTTGGCACACAACTGGTTCAGGAAAAACACTAACTAGTTTTAAAACAGCACAATTAGCAAGCAAACTGTCTTTTATTGATAAAGTTTTATTTGTTGTTGATAGAAAAGACTTAGATTATCAAACAATGAGAGAATATGATAAATTTGCAAAAGGCGCTGCGAATAGTAATACAAGCACTTCAATCTTGAAGAAACAACTCGAAAACCCAGGTGCCCGAATTATTATAACCACTATTCAAAAACTTGATAAATTTATTAAACAAAATAAGGGCCACAAAATCTTTGACGGGCACATTGTATTAATTTTTGATGAATGCCATCGTTCACAATTTGGAGATATGCACACAGCAATCACAAAAGCATTTAACAAATACCACTTATTTGGATTTACAGGAACACCTATTTTTGCAGTTAATTCATCCTCTGGAGGAAGAGTAGACTTAAAAACAACAGAACAAGCGTTCGGTGATAAATTACACACTTATACTATTAAAGATGCTATTAATGACAAAAATGTTTTACCCTTCAAAGTAGAATATTATTCTACAATTAAAGAAGCAGAAAATATTGAAGACAAGAAAGTTAATACTATAGATAGAGAGGCTGCGCTTTCTGCGCCTGAAAGAATAAGTAATGTTGTCAAATATATTATTGAACATTTTGACCAAAAAACAAAGAGAAACAGTTTTTACAAATTAAAAGATCGTAGATTAGCAGGATTTAATTCTATTTTTGCTGTTTCTTCTATTGATGTTGCTAAAAAATATTATTCTGAATTTAAAAAACAAATACAAGCTTTATCAAGTGATAAAAAGCTAAAAATAGCAACAATATATAGTTTTGGTGTAAACGAGGAAGAAATTGATGGAGTAATTGATGAAAATTCTGAAGATACAAGCGGATTAGACGCAAGTTCAAGAGAGTTTTTAGATAATGCTATTAAAGATTATAACAAAATGTTTGGTACCTCTTATGATACTTCCTCTGATAAGTTTCAAAATTATTACAAAGATGTGAGTGATCGTGTAAAAAATCGAGAAATAGACGTCTTGATAGTAGTAAATATGTTTTTGACTGGGTTTGACGCAACCACGTTAAATACTTTGTGGGTGGATAAAAATTTAAGATTGCATGGTTTACTTCAAGCCTTTTCTCGGACTAATCGTATTTTGAATAGTATAAAGACTTTTGGAAACATTATTTGTTTCCGTAATTTAGAAAAAGCAACTAATGAATCCATTTCTCTTTTTGGGGACAAAGAAGCAAGTGGGATCGTTTTATTAAAAACTTTCGAAGAATATTACAATGGATATGAAAAAGATGGAAAAAAAATTAGAGGGTATAAAAACTTAGTTCAAAATTTGCAAGAAAATTTCCCGTTGGGCGAAGAAATAACGGGGGAAAAAAATCAGAAAGATTTTATCAGACTTTACGGAGGAATATTAAGGGTTCACAATATTTTAACTACTTTTGATGAATTTGAAGGTAACGAAATATTAACCGAACGAGATGTTCAAGATTATCATAGCATTTACATAAATCTTTATAATGAATTCAGAAAAACCAAAGTTGTAGAAAAAGAAAATATTAATGACGACCTTGTCTTTGAAATGGAACTTATCAAACAAATAGAAATCAATATTGATTATATTTTAAAATTAATTAAAAAGTATCATGAAGAACACATAAAAGACAAGGAGATATTATTAGATATTAATAAAGCAATAGATTCGAGCGTGGAATTACGTAATAAAAAAGAACTTATCCATCAATTTATTGAATCTCTTAATACAAAATCCGAAGTAGATGAAGATTGGCAAAAATTTGTAGAAAAAAAGAAAGTTGAAGAATTAGAAAAAATAATTAAAGATGAAAACCTTAACTCTGTTGAAGTATATAAATTCATAAAAAATGCTTTTAGGGATGGTAACATACCAACAATAGGCACAGCAATAAGTAAAGTTTTACCTCCGGTCTCTCGATTTTCCAAAACAGGAGAACGTACTAAAAAACGTGAAACTATTCTTGAAAAATTTACTGGGTTTTTTGAAAAATTCTTTGATGTTTCTAAAGGAATATTCGCGGGTAAGGAAGATTAACGTTGCGAAAAAATAAAATTGGAGGGTAGCTTGTGGATAAACATCTTGAAGTAATAGAAAAACTTGATAAAATCAATCAGAAATATTTTAGGCCTGATGAATTAAACAAGTTAGGTATTTCTCCTGATGAGATTGAGGCATTGGTTCGTCAAGGTCTTTTAAGTGTGGACAAAAGTAACCCTTATCCAGAGTGGATTTATTATATCCCTGCTTCAACGTATGGTTTAATTCAGGGAAAAAATAATCATGTTGAAGAAATAAACCAAGCAAAAGAAAGTACTAATTTGCAATGGTGGGGAATTATTGCCTCAATTGTGCTTTCAGTAATTGCTTTGTTAATATCAGTATTCAAACCATGATGCATTTTCAAAAGAACATTCCTTTACAAATCATTGAAACTAAATGCATATTTCCCAATCACAACGTGGTCAACTAGTTCCATGTGTAATGCTTTTCCGGCTTCTCTTAATTTTTCAGTTACTTCTTTGTCTTCGGCAGATGGCGTCGGATCTCCTGAAGGATGATTATGTACTAAAATAATCGAGTTTGCGCTTTCTTTTATTGCTAGCTTGAATACTTCTCGTGGGTGTATGAGGGTGGAGTTTAGTGTTCCTTTTGCGATTGTTTCTTCTTTGATTACGTTGTTTTTAGAATCTAGTAGGATTACTACAAACACTTCTTGTTTTAGGTGTCCGATTTTTGGTTGCATTAAGTCATATACGTCTTTTGCGCAAGTAATTTTAGTAATATTTGTTTTAGCTAAAGATAATCTTCTTGAAAGCTCAAAAATCGCCAAAATTTGAGAAGATTTAGTTATACCTATTCCTTTAATTTGTTGCAATTCAGTTAAAGAACAATCAGATAATTTTCCTAAAGAAAAAGTTGACAATATCTTATTACTCAAATCAATTACGTTCTCTGTTTTTGTGCCAGTGCGAAGAATAATTGCTAATAATTCAGCATCACTCAACGCACCGGCTCCAAGTTTATTTAAGCGTTCAATTGGACGATTTTCTGGGGTGATATCAACAATCCGCATGAAAATAATGTCTTTTTGGTAAGCTAATAAACTTAATTCTTTTTTCGGCAATTGATGTAGTTTAGCGTAAAATTGCTTTTGCAAATCCAGCAATTATGGCTAACATTACTAAACCTTCAATTAAAGGCACAAATAATGTTTCATACATTTTTTTCACCTCCTATTAATCAAATAACTGACTTCCTTCAGTCATTTTTAAATCTAGATGGTACAAACCCAAGGTGAATTGATGTCGGCACCTCACTTCCCTTAGCTTTAAATTCCCAACCACTCAATTAATTTATCACTTAGTGATTTTTTTATGGCTACTTACTCTCATTCCAAGCTTTCGACGTTCGAGAATTGTAAGTACAAGTACAAGCTTCATTATGTTGATTTTATTAAGCCCGAATTTAAAGCAACTGTCGAAACTTTTATGGGTTCTAGGGTTCATGAAACCCTAGAAAAATTATACAAAGACTTAAAGTTTCAAAAAGAAAACTCTAAAGAAGATTTAATTAAATATTTGAACGAGAAGTGGGAGAGAGAGTGGGCAGAAAACATCATCATTAACAAAAAGGAGTACACTAAAGAGAATTATAAAAAGATGGCTGAAAAGTTTGTTGAGGATTATTATAATTCTCACAAACCGTTTAATGATATTACAATTATTGGTTTAGAGACAGAAGATAAGCTAAAACTACAAAATGGTTCTAGTTATCATATTAGGATAGATAAATTTGGTTACAAAGATAGTACTTATTTTGTTTGTGATTATAAAACTAATTCAAATCTAAAAACCCAAGAAGAAGCGGACCAAGATAGACAATTAGCTATGTATGCTTTATGGGTTAATAAGAAATTCAAGGACGCTAAAAAAGTTGTTCTAAAGTGGCACATGTTAGCTTTTGACAAGGATGTTGTTTCAGAAAGAACTCCAAGAGAACTTGAAGCTTTAGAAAAAGAAACAATTAACCTAATCAAAGAAATAGAGAAATGCAAAGACTTTCCAACTAATGTTACAGCTTTGTGTAATTATTGCGAGTATCAAACAATGTGCCCTGCTTTTAAACACAAAGCAGAAACCGAACAAAAAACACTAAGGGATTTCAAAGCAGATGATGGAGTAAAACTCGTGGACAGGTTAGTTACCCTAAAAGAACAATACAAAGAGTTCGAAAACGAGATTGATGAAACCCAAAAACAACTAATAGAGTTCGCTATCCAAAAAGAAATAGAAATAGTGTACGGTTCTAATAAAAAAGCAAAAGTAACTGAATATTATAAACTAAAATATCCTGAAGATAAAGAAAAAATAATTAAACTTTTGAAAAAACATAAACTTTATGAAAAATTCATAAACATAAACTACCTAAAACTAAACTCACAAATACTGGAAGGAAATATGCCAAAAGACATAACAAAACTCCCTGAAAAAGAAAAAGATTACAGAGTGAGTTTAAGTAAGAAGTGATTTAATGACATTTCTTGAAAAGCCAAGGCTTAATTTAGTTAAGACATCCACATTTTTTAACTATAAAATTTTAAATGATGCTTTTGAAGAGTTAAAAAAAAAGAACTATAATGGGGCGTTAATAAAATTTAGATTGGCTTCTCAGTTTGATAAATCCTATCTTAAATATGTTGGGGTTTGTAATTACAAATTGCGAGACTATTCTAATGCATATGATTGTTTCAAAGAATATATTAAGAACGAAGAATTATTGCAAAATGCAAATGATAGAGATTACTCAATAATTTCAAAAGAAATAAAAAAACTTGTTGCTAATTGTGAAAATTTTCTTGAAGTAAAAGATAAATTAGAATTTAAAACAGAAGTGAACCTAAACAAAATTCATGCCCGTCAAGGTTTTAATCAATTTGATAATATCAAAGTGGAAATTAATTCAAAGAACAAAAGTCAACTAACACTCTGGCTAAACAATGAGAAAAAAGAATATATGTTTATTAATCAACGAATTCTTTACTTTCAAGTAACAGAAAAAGGAAGGTATATTATTATCTATTCTGAAAATCAAATATTGTACTCTAAAGAATTCAGTATGACAAAAAAATATAAAAATCGATTTATTACTATACTTAACTTAAACTTAGAATTAGTGTGTCAAAGATCTCTCTTTGATTTAGGTTTTTTAGATATAATTATAAAAGAAGAAAAACTTGAAAAAATCCGAATTAACAAAAAATTTTCAATACAATTTACTGGACATACGGATTATGCATATTACCCAAGCTTTGACTTTTCAATCGTATACAATAAAGTATTTATCTGTTTTAGATCTAAAATAGTTGTTTTTGACTTAAACTTAAACAAAATTATAGAAATTCAAAATAATCAACCCAGATTATTCAAGATTTCTAATGAGTTTGTCTCAAATTTTAGAGGTGTTTTAAGGGAAGATATTAACAAAAAAGAAGCGGAAAATCTGTTAGAACTTGGAAAAGAGTATTCATTTGAAGACATAAATAATAACTTTAAGAATAAAATAAAAACAATTCACCCGGACATAAGTAAAAAAAACGATTCAAATCAACTAACCGCAAAATTAATTGATGCCAGAAATTTACTCATAAACGATCGTCAAATTATTCAACCAAAAAACACAAGTCTTGACTGGATATCCTTTCTCTTTGTTAATGAAAATTACTTGATATATGGTGGGTATTCTGGAGTTGTTGTTGGATTAGACCTAAAAAAAATAAATTTTAATAAAAAACTAATTAATTCAAACGAGTCCTCTTTCCTATATTTCAAAACCCCTGTAAAAGAAAAAATAGATAAAATAACACAAATAATACTACAAAAAAACAAGTTATTAATTTACACTGATCATAAAAAAATAAACCCTTGGGTCATAGACACTTCATTTAATTTAACCTCTCAAATTAAATTAATGGAAATTGAAGGTTTCTTTAATGATAAATATAACTAACGCTTATTTGATAATAAATAGACAAAAAATTATTCTCACACCCAGAAAAGAAAGCTTAAACGGAGTAAGAACATATTGGGTTAATATAAATAGTTCAATCCAACTTTACGATGAAATCAAAAAAAAGATTAAAACAAATGAAAAAATTATTGTCAACTTAAAATTAGATTATAACCATGACTTTACAATTGATCCTGTTTTAGATATTACAATATATTCTGAAAAAGGCGGAAAAAAAGAAAAGATGAACAACATAATTCAACATCATATCGAAAGACATAAAGAACTAGACAAATATGTTTATGAATTTGAATATAATACAAAGCAATATCTTGTCTTTTCTATTTTAAGAAAGAATAAGAAAGTCATTGGAAACGCGATGTTAAAACTTTAGTATTAAACCAATAGTCTTTCAATTTCATGGAAATTACTTGCCTCGGGTTTCCTTTTGCCAAATTATTACTTTAATACTTAATTACTTTTAAACCCTTTTAACTAAAAATATGTCATTTGGTTGAAAAAAATACTAGGCGAAATATTATGGTAACAAAAGAAGATTTAGATAAATTTGCTAAGAGTCAAGATTTAAACGAACTTGAGGAATTGTTAAATGAACCAAATATTTTCAATATTTTAAAAATTGAAAAAAGAGAAACGTTACACTCAAATTTTTTGGCTTGGCTTTTAGATCCAAATGGCAGTCACAATTTAGGAGAATTTTTTTTAAAAGAATTTTTGAAAAAAGCTTTCGAACAATCTAACAATTCACAAAATATTGATTCGTTGAACTTTACTAATGCTTTAGTTAAAAGAGAGGATAATCATATTGATATTTCAATATTAGACGATTCTAATAAGTGGTTTATAGTTATCGAGAATAAAATATACTCCAAAGAGAATGGTAGTCAACTTAATAATTATGAAGAACATGCCCAAAAAGAATATCCTAATCATTTGAAAAAACTAATTTTCTTAACTGCAACGAAAACAAAACCCACAAATTCTAAGTATACTATCATATCATATGATGATATTGTAACAATACTTAAAAAACTGACTAAAAACAAAGACTATATTAAAGCAAAGATATACATAGTAGAGTATTACAAAATGCTGGAAATGGAATTTATGGAAGAAGAATCAGATATTGGCAAATTAACAAAACAAATATACAATCAACACAAGAAAGCAATTACTCATCTATTTGATTTTGTTAACAAACAAGAAGTTAATGATTGGATAAAAAACTTACTAAAAAAACATAATTTTATACTTGACAATTGCAAAGGTAAATATTACATTAGATTCATCCCAAAAGGAATGGATTTTAAAGAAATTAGACAAGGCAATCCAAAAAACTGGCCTAAGTGGAGTGACATAGATAGAATAATTCTTTTTGAGTTTGGTATCAATTGCGACAAAAACAACAAGATTTACTTATCTTTAATTATGGGCCCCGGAAATAAAGAATTAAGACAAAAATTATATTCACTTGTAAGAAGAAATAATCAAATATTTAATCCAAGTGGTAATTTGAAAGATGATTTTTGTGCGTTACATGATACGTTTGAAATTGAAAAAATTGATACAAAATCTATTACGGAGTTGGAAGAAGAAATTGAACAAAAATTTAACAAATTTTTAAATGACTCACTGCCAAAAATAATAACTGCATTTGAGAAAGAATTCACAGAGAAAAATTAATTTTATGTTAACTTATCAAGAAATTCTAAGTGAATTTCAGTCAGAGATTGTTTTTGATTCGTTTAAAGATGATTTGGTTGTTGGTTTGCCAAAAACTCTTTTACCTAAATTAGTTAGTGTTGATGATAGTGTTCTTTATTGTTTTATTGAGTTTTCTTTAAGAGAAACCAACGAAATAATGATAGATTTGAAAAAGTTGTTTGAGTTAAAAAAGAAAAATTATTTTTCAGAGTATTTTAAAAAATTGAACAACAAAGGTTATACTGAATTTTTAGATTTTGATTCAGTCGAACCAACATTTCTATCACTAAAAGAAGATTATAGTGAACAAACTGCTTTAGCATTAACAAACTTATTTTTTGACTCTTACACAAAATTTAATTTATGGCATATGAACCGACCTGAAAAATTCAACTTAAAAAAAAATTACTTGTTTAAAGCAGTACTATTTACAGAAAAAAAAGATGCTAAAATATTGGATTATGCTTTAGAAATACTTAAAAAAAAGACTTCACTAGAAAAAAACTCTATTGAAAAACGAGAATCCATAAATTATTCTTTCCATTTAATTAACATTACAGAATTCTATTACCTAATAAACCCAGCTTTGTTTTTTAACAAATAAAAAAAAGACTACTCTTTCAGTAGTCTTCCGGTTTCATAAAAGTCACCCCTTCTGAATTTGCTATTACCCATATTTTATTTTTCTCAATGACGCGTAATTTGTAGTTGTCATCGTCTTCTTGGTCTTTTTTGTTGAGCAGTTCTAACCCTTTGGTAATTATTTCTTTGTAGTGATCTTTTATTTCTTCAAATAAATTTGAGGTGAAGATGACTGGTATTTTTAGGTTTGATAGTATTCCTACTTTTACAAGCATTCCGTCGTCAAGAGCGTTTTGTTGTGTGTATATGGAGATTGGTTCTCCGTATACTTCGGTAAGTGAATTCATTTTTTGCCACCTTCTATTTTGATTCTTTTTATTTCAAAGTCAAGCATTTGACTTAGACGATTAATCAAATCTTGTTTAACTTTGAGTAAGTCATCGTTTTCGTTTAGCTCAGCAGTGGCTGATAAGCCAAAGCCTTTTGAGCCAAAGTTTGGAGTTCCCACTTTTTGGGAAACCGTTACAGTGATTTCAGTAACTTTCATTCAAACCACCTTTTGCGTGGTTTAGACCCAACCATGTGAGCTAATAACTGATTTATCGTAAAACCTTCGCCGAAAGGCGTTCTTTTATTTTCAAAATTCATCTTCAATCACCTCCTGAGCGGAAAACGAATTTTTTTGACTGAAGACGTCTTGCGTTTGTTGGAGACATTAAAACCCTAAGCAGTAAGCGACCCTGTAAAGGGTTAGGGTTTAAGTCGAGAACAAACGAGTCAAAGGAAGAAAAAATGAGAAAAACGAAGGAGGAGATAAGTGAAATTTGATTAACATAATTTTGGCTTTTAAATATTTGGGTGTACGATGTTATTCATGGTTGAAAACCAAGAAGATTTGGACATAGTAAATTACTTATTAGAAAAGGGCGAAATTAGATTACCAACAACATACTTTGATGATAAAGTAATTATAGAAATTGGGAAGGAATTAAATAAAACAGCAATGGCTTCCGCAGCCTTACGGTTATCCAAATTATACGCAAAAGTTGGAAAAAATGCTGGAACTTACTTTAACTTACCAGCTTTTGAAAATATGCTAAAAGAAATTCATGCTAAAGCCATTGAATTTGAAAAAGAACAAAAACAACTACTAACCACATATGATTTAGAAATAATAAAATTCTTTGTTATAAACTCAAAATTACCTTTAGAAGACCTAATGGAAATAATAGGCCCAATAACATACTTAGCAGAATTAACAGACTCGCTAGAAAAAAACAAAGATAAAATACCAGATGAAATAATGATGGCGGTATACTGCTGGTTATTTGCAGGACTTTATGAAACAATCCTACATCAAATGGATCGAAGACTAATAACCTACCTAAAACACAACCCGCCAAAAACAAAAAACATAAACGAATTCATTAACAGAGTCGACCGCAAAGGAGGAAACCACGCAGAAGCCGGAAAAATATAC
>Ga0268276_1001679_pt1 | contig 20891 bp, 15 predicted proteins | sample saktaG_4_FD_190145 | JGI IMG/M metagenome (GOLD analysis project Ga0268276, IMG submission 190145) | Saline water microbial communities from Sakinaw Lake, British Columbia, Canada - sak_2010_1_5_45m | ecosystem: Environmental > Aquatic > Non-marine Saline and Alkaline > Saline ... | reverse complement strand
AAGGAAAATCTGAAAAAGAACTTTTGGGATTTCTTCTTCCACCACCTTATTTTCAGGGAGTCAAAGCTTTTTTTGATAGAATCAAGAGTTTTGATAGAAAGTTTTTTTCAGCGATTATCTCAAGTGCACCATCTTTTTTTGTCAAATATGTTGCTGAAGAACTAAAAATAAACTTTTGGGAAGCATGTATGTCCGAAGTGGATGATAAAGGAAATCTCACTGGTAATTTTAAGTCAAATGGACTTTATGGAAAAGGAAAATCTTTGACAGAGTTTTGTGAAAGATTTTCAAGAAACTTAAAAAAAACAATTTACCAGGGGGATCATCATTATGATAAAAAAGCTTTAGAAATTGCAGGAGTGGGAATTGCTTTCCAGCCAGTTGATGGTCCTGAGGGCGAAGTTGCTAAGGCCTCTGATGTTGTGCTTTATGATTGGATGCAACACCCTTTATTAGAAATTTTGGAGAATTAAAAATGGAACAAGAAAATGAAACAAAAACTAATGAGTTAGATACTTACTTCAATGACATTGAGAAAAAAGTGAAGAAAGCGTATTCTGTTGCGGGAGAAGCTCGAAAAAAAGGGTTTGATCCTTTAAATAAAGTTGAAATTTTGCTTGCTACTAACTTGGCTGAAAAAGCCATAGGGCTAATTTCTACAGTTTATCCTCAACTTAATGATAAAAAGATTATAAATCGTATTTTAGAATTGGAGAAACAATATGGCCCATTAGATACTGCTGTTTCTTTTAAAATTGCTGAAGAAATTGCCAAGGAAAAATTCTGTAAGTTTGAATCTTTATTACAATCAATTGACGCTGGTCTCAGGGTGGGTTTTGCTTACATCACATTGGGGGTTGTCTCTAGTCCGATTGAAGGCTATACAGAGTTAAAATTAGGAAAAACCAGAGAAGGCAAGGATTATTTTAAAGCTTATTTTTCTGGGCCAATCAGAAGTGCAGGAACTACTGCAAGCTGTGTTTTTTTGATGTTAATTGATTATCTAAGAGAATTATTTGGTTTTGAAAAATATGACCCCACAGAAGAAGAAGTGAGAAGATATGTCACAGAGAATTATGATTATCATGAAAGGGTTAATAATTTGCAATATCTTCCTACAGAAGAAGAAATTGAATTTTTAGCTAGGCATATTCCTATTCAAATTGCTGGGGAACCAACTGAAAAAAGAGAAGTCTCTAATTATAAAGATTTGGACAGAGTTGAAAGTAATTTTATTCGAGGGGGAATGTGTCTGATTTTTTCTGAAGGATTAGCGCAAAAAGCACAAAAGGGACTAAGGTTGTTAAAGGGAATTCAAGCTAAAGGATTTCAATCAACTGGCTGGAATTTTTTAGAAGAATATCTCAAGATTCATGCAAAAAGAACTTCTGGAACAACAGACACTAGTGCGACTTATATCAAAGATTTAGTTGCTGGAAGGCCTGTTTTCAGCCATCCTTCAAGATCAGGGGGTTTTCGTTTTAGATACGGAAGATCAAGAGTTTCCGGATTCTCAGCTACTTCAATACATCCTGCAACAATGGGGATTTCAAATTGTTTTTTATCTACTGGAACGCAGCTTAAATTAGAAAAACCTACCAAGGGATGTGTCGTAACAAGTTGCGATGATATAGATGGGCCAATAGTCAAATTAAAAAATGGTTCTGTTAAGAAAATTGATGATTTTGAAGAAGCTAAGAATTTGTATAAAGATGTTGAAGAAATTATTTATTTTGGGGATATCCTTTTTCCCTTGGGGGATGTCGTTAACAGAAACTACGAGCTATTAAAACCAGGATATGTTGAAGAGTGGTGGCAACTTGAACTAAAAAAAGCTTTAGGAGAAGAAAAATTAGAAATTGATTTTAATAACATCAATGTAGACCAAGCTAAAGAAATCTCTGAGAAATATAAAATTCCTTTACATCCGAGATTTATCTTTTTCTGGACTCAAATCAATCAAAATGAATTTTTAGGTTTGCTAGAATGGTTGAAGACCTCTACTTTTACCGAGGACAAACTTATTTTAGATTATCATAGAGATTGCAGAGATAAATTCCAGTTAGGAAAAAGGGCTTTAGAATTATTAGGAGTGGAGCATGAAGTCGCTATAGAAAATGTTGTCTTAAACAAAGAAAATTCAAGCGCTTTGCTGATTAACTTAGGTTTAGAAAACAAAAAAATAGAACTTAAAGAAACCTTAGATAATTATTCTAGTGAGTTTAATAAACTAATCAGTATTTGCCTTGTAGAGGATAAACCAGTTCCTGTTCTTGATTTTGTTAATACTATCTCTAAAGTCAAAATCAAGGACAAAGCAGGCACGTTCATAGGGGCTAGAATGGGCAGACCTGAAAAAGCAAAACCAAGAGAATTAAAAGGTTCGCCGCATGTTCTTTTTCCTGTTGGGGAAGAAGGCGGTAAATTAAGAAGTTTTCAAGCTGCAATGGAAAAAGGGAGTGTTAAAGCAGATTTTCCTATTTATTTTTGTGAGAATTGTAATAAAGAAACAGTTTATCACGTTTGTGAAGATTGTGGCAAAGAAACAAAACAGATGTTCTATTGCCCTAATTGCGATAAAAAAACATTTTCAGAAAGCTGCAATATCCATGGAAAACTCAGATCTTACATGAATAAAAGGATTAATGTTTCAGATTATTACAGAAATGCGATTAAAAAATTAAATATGCCCCTTACTATCAAAATAGTCAAAGGAGTTAAAGGAACAAGTTCTTCAAAGCATTTTACTGAAAATCTAGCTAAAGGAATTTTAAGAGCTAATTATAATATTCATGTGAATAAGGACGGAACAATAAGATATGATGTGACTGAACTTCCGATTACACACTTCAAGCCAAAAGAGATTATGGCTAGTATTGAAAAATTAAAAGAACTAGGATATGAAAAAGATATTCATGGGAAAAATCTTGAAGACGAGGATCAAATAATAGAATTAAAGCCACAAGATATTATATTGCCTGCTTGTCCTGATTCTGGTGATGCTAAAGCAGATGATACTTTCTTTAATGTTTCAAAATTTATGGATGCTTTGCTTGAAAAACTCTATGGGCTTGAACCTTTTTATCACTTAAAGAAAAAAGAAGATCTGATTGGACATTTGACTGTTTGTATGGCCCCCCATAATTGTGCGGGGGTAATAACCAGAATAATCGGTTTTTCTAAGGTTCAAGGGATATTAGCAAGTCCTTATATCCACGCTGCAGTCAGAAGAGATTGTGATGGGGATGAAGTTGCTGTTATGTTATTATTAGATGTTCTGATTAATTTCTCAAGGGAGTTTCTTCCAGCGCATAGGGGAGGAACCCAAGATGCTCCTTTAGTTTTGAATGCAAGAGTCAGAGCAAGAGAAGTTGACGACCAGATTCTTGATTTAGGATTGGGAGATTGTTATCCCTTGGAGTTATATGAATTAGCTGAAAAAAAGGAACATTCTTCAAAAGTTGTTTTTGATAATGTTAAAAAAAGACTGAAAGAAGGCAAAGATCCGATGACAAATATTGGTTTTACACACGATTCTTCTGATATCAATCTTGGGGTCACTAATTCTTCTTATAAAGCAATCCCTACAATGGATGAAAAAGTCCAAAAACAAATGGAGCTAGTCTGTAAATTAAGGGCAGTTGATTCTGGAGATGTTGCTAGGTTGTTGATAGAAAGACATTTTATTCGAGACATCAAAGGTAATTTCAATAAATTCACCCAACAATCTTTTAGGTGTGTTAATTGCAATGAAATCTACAGAAGACCGCCCTTAGCTGGTAAGTGTATTGCGGTATTAAATGATAGAACATTATGTAATGGGAGAATTATATTCACTATTGCTGAAGGTTCTATTATAAAGTATCTAAAGATTGCAACTGATTTAACTAAAAACTATGATGTTCCTGCTTATATCACACAAAGCTTGGAAATTACAAAGGCGGCAATAGAGACTATTTTCGGAAGAGATACTGAGAAGCAGAAAGATTTGAAAAACTGGGTCTAAATCATGCTTTTTAGTCCGTATGCACAATGGCTTTTTTAGAATGTTCTTTTTCGCAATCTCTTGAAGGAATGTGATTAAAACAAAGATAAAAATTATTTAACTTATAGACTTGACTTTGCCAGAGATAAGTGTGAATATAAAATATCTTGATTTTATTCTTAATTTTTGTTTTCGAAGAATTCTTAAAAAAAGTTTAGGAGACTAGGGGCATAATCTCCTGCAACATAACTCGCATTGGTAAAGTCAAGTTATCTGCTTTTAAGTTAAATTTTTAAGTTCTCATTGTTTTAATAATTATGCTAATTAGAGACAGAATTTCTGGAATTGTAATAAAAGACAGGAAATTATTGATGTTGACCCATGAATTTGGGTCCCATAACTTTTTGTGGACTCCTGGCGGAGGAGTTGAAAAAGGAGAAAGGGATTTAGATTGTTTAAGAAGAGAATTGAAAGAAGAACTTAATGTGGAGTTAGTTTCTCAAAAGTTTCTTATTGAATTTTTGGCTCATTCCCCTCTGTTTAAAGACATTTCTAGAAACAAAGTCTATCTTGTTAAAATCAAAGGAAAAATCAAGATTGAGAAAGGATTAAAAGGAATTTGGTGCAATCTTGAAGATTATAAAAAAGGAAAATACAAGATGATTCCTGTAACACAGGAAAGTGTTGTAAAATATCTTTTTGATAACAAGATTTGGAGATAAGGGATTGATATCTTTAATCACCATAAATCTTAAAAGGCAAACTTTTCTACTTATCTTTTCAGGATAAAATTTTAAAAAAAGGTAAAAATGTGTGGCATTGTGGGAATAATCGGAAATTATGATGTCTCTAGAGAAGCCTATAACGGGCTTTTGGGTTTGTTTCACAGAGGGCCAAATGCTTCGGGAATGATTAGTTTTGATGGTCAAATTCACGAAAAAAAAGGGCTTGGAAAAATAGACGCCATCTGCGGAAACTGTTTAGGAGAATTAACCGGGCATGCTACCCTTGGGCATAATCGTTATGTGACTATTGGGAAAAATCTTCCTGAAGATGCTCAGCCCCATTTTACAAAAAATCCCAGTATTATAATGGCCCATAATGGAAATATCTTAAATGTTTTATCTTTAAGAGAAGAGTTTGGTCTAGATCCTAGCACATTGGGATGTGATGTGGTTTATCCACTAAATATCGTTGCTAAAAATTTGAAAGATAAATTATCTTCTGATGAAAAAAGTGCAGATTTCTTTAAAGACAGTCTTGTTCCTTGTTTTGAAGCAATGATGAATAAATTAATTGGTGCTTATTCCATTGTTGCAATTATTGAGAATAAAGGACTTGTAGCAGTAAGAGACCCGCATGGAATAAGACCTTTGTCTATGGCAAAAACAGGGCCCGTTGATAAAAAGGGATATGCTTTTGCTTCTGAAAATAGGATTTTTGACCCAAATTTTATGAGAGATTATAATTTTGAAAGAGAAGTATCCAGGGGGGAATTAATTTTTATTGATAATGATCTAAATGTTTTTAATCAAGTAATAAGAGAAGAGGCTGAATCTTTTTGTCCATTTGAACCAGTTTATTTTGCTAAACCTGATTCTTCTTTCAAAGGGCAACAGGTTTTTGTTTCTAGATATAATCTTGGAAAAGCGCTGGCAAGAGAATTTTCTTCTCTAAAAGATAAGGTTGATGTTATTATGCCTATTCCTAACACCCCCATAATTGCGGGGATGGCAATGGGGGATGCTTGGAATAAACCAGTTGGGGGAATAGTCAAAAATCCAGGAAATGGCGAAAAACAAGCTGGAAAAGATATTACCGAGATAAGAGTTTTTTTGCAGCCTACTCCAGAGGAAAGAAAACAAGCGCTTAATAAAAAATATATTGGTGTTAAAGAGTATATCCAGGGAAAAAGAATTTTATTGGTTGACGATTCTACTGTTAGAGGAGATACTTCTACTTTTATTGTTAAAGAACTTAGGGAACGTGGGGCTGCATGGGTGGGCATGGCAGTAACTTTTAGACCATACAAACATCCCTGTATATATGGGATAGATACTGCGGAAAGAGAAAAATTAATTTCATATAACCAGACAGATGAAGAAGTTCGACAGAAAACTAATCTGGATCATTTGGTATATCTCTCTTTAGACCGATTATTGAGAGCAACAAATTTAGAAGGCAGAGCGTGCACTGCATGCATGACTGGAGTGTATCCTACTTCAACTGAAGAGTATTTTGCTTTTGAGAAAATGAGAAAAGAGGACAGGGCAGCGGCGAATTTATAATAAACAATCTTCGGGTCTTGATTTATCTGTTCTCTGCATGACGAACAGTTTCTTCTAGTCTTTGTACAGAGTTTTTAATAGAAGAGCTAGCTCCTTCTAAATCTGCTTGCTTGACTAATTCTACAGAATCTTGGAGTTGGATTAAACTGGGTTTTGTTAATACATAGTTTTCTAGGCCAAATGAAATTGAATTATGAAAAGCATTTTCATCTACCCTTGCTAGTATGTATTTTATGGATTCAATAGAAAGGCCTAAGACCATAACCGCGCCAAATAATGGAACGATATCATGGGATCTTTCACCAAATAGTTTTAAATAAGCTGCAAAAACGCTTGATACTGCAAGAACCGAGGTTCCAATAGCAGCAATCCCATGGATATTCTTTCTTTTCTTCAAATTATGACTAATTCTTTCATACTCTTTAGAAGAGTCTTCCTCAAAAATTGCAAAACCGCGATAAGAATAGTCCCATTCTTCAAGTTCTAAAGTGTAATTAAAATTAAGTTCTTCTTTTCCAACAGAAACTTTCAAGGAATGTGTGCCTTGAAAATAAGGGGAATCTTCTTTCTTTATAGGTGAATTTATCTTGAGTCTCATGTTTTTAAAGATTATTAGATGTTTTTAAACTTTTTTCTTTTGACTATTTTGTAATTACAACAAATAGAAGATTATCACTGGAATCAATAGAGAACCCATTAAAAAGATTTTCTTGACATTCATCAGAGAGCAAAAAATTCCTAAAGCTGTTGAAACCGCAAGAATAAGCAAACCAAACCAACCAGAAATAATCGGAGTAAGGAGTATCAAGAATAATGAGATAAAGAGACAAAGCCACTTGTATTTTACTTTTGAGATGATTAGGGTGAATTTTTTTGCGAGAAAAATAGTCAAAAAAGTTGCGATAAAACCAACAATCAATGCAATTATCAATAAAAACCATAAATTATCTAAAGAAATGTTCGGAAGAAACTTTCCTACGAAAACTGCTACTCCTGTTCTTGGTTTTTTGATAGCGTATAAGGCGACAAAACTTAGAATAAGCACAATTATGTTTATTGCTCCAAGCAAAATAAGAAAAGTTTTTTCGGTAATCTTCTTGAATAATGAAGCGATTGTTGCTGCTTGTGCTGAACCTAGGCCTGGAAAAAAAGAAACTAAACTTGATGAGAAAACACTTAATATTAAAGCAATAGAAATCTCTTTTTTGTTTGTTTTTGTTTTTTCAATCTTTTGTTTAGGAATCTTTACATTTTGAGAAAAACTCAAAAACAATAATGAAGTTCCGAATAATCCCGTAAATAAAGGATACAAAGATTGATTCAATAGGGTGAAATTCAACGTGGCGTATCCAAGAAAACCAGAGATTATGAAAATTAAAAGTGCGGTGAATTTTCTTTTTTCAGTTATTATTAAAAGCAGAGAAAGTGCGATTAAGATGAAGACCATTGCTTTTTCTAGATATGGGTAAAAGATTGGTGCTGTTTTTATGAAAAAAAGTGCAAGAATCAGTGAAACAAGCAAGCCAAAAAAACAACCAATTGTTGTCAGTTTTACTGCTTCAAAACCCTTTCCTTTCAGTAACATCCTATGACCAGGAAGAACACTAAGGGCAGTGTCTTCTTCTGGAGCTCCAAGAAAAATACTTGGAATAAAATCAATGAAGGTATGCGCTATGGACATAGCAATAATAAATGAAGCAAGGACAATAGGGCTAGTTGACCCTAAAAACAAAGATGAATTGACAAAAATAAGTGTAGCAATAAGATTTATATGAATTCCTGGGAGTAAGCCAGTAATTGTGCCAGCAATTATCCCAAAAATAACTGCTAAAAAAATTTCTAAAATCATTTTAAAATTTTGATTTTATAAGCCTCAATTTGAAGTTGATTTTCATAGGTGGAGACTTTGCCAATAACTTCAACTTGTTGGAAATTTCTTAACTCAATATGTTCACGAAAAATAACTTCTATCTCTCCAGAATTATCTTGAATCTTGAAGATAGTAAAAGCGTATCCTTCAGATTTATTCTCTATTACTCCTGGTTTTATAGCATAACCCTGGATTTTTACAAATTGATCTAGTGATCTTTGGGTTATGTCTAAAATCTCGATTTGTTTTGGTTCTAAGTTTATGGCTAGAATATAAATAATAAAAGTTCCTAGAACAGAAAATATTAAAGACAGCTTTATCAGCTTTTTTTGGTCTATTTTTTGGGTAATAATTTTGAAATTCCTTTTTGATTTCCTTCTTCAATGTCTTTTTCAACACGCCATAATTCGAGTATTATCCAAGCAAAAACCGTTGTGATTATAGCGACGATATACAATCCCAGACCAACAGCTATTCCGATTGCTGAAACAAGCCAAATAGAAGCGGCGGTTGTTAATCCAATAACCTCGCCCTTATGTGCCATAATTGTTCCTGCGCCAAGAAAACCGATCCCCATTACTATATAACTTACAATCCTCCCAGGGTCTGCATTTTCATATTGGGAAAAACCATATATGCTTATGATTGTCAATAAAGTGGCTGCTATTCCTACTATCATATGTGTCCTTAAACCTGCTGTTCCTTTAACTAAACTCTTGCTTTTTTCTCTTTCCCAGCCAATTATAGATGACAAGCCAGCAATAATAAGAAATTGAGCTATAATCAATAGATAATTAATTTCTGCCATATGCCCTCTTTTATTTAATATGGATGTTTTTTGTTTTTTTAAATGTTGCTCTTTGTTGAGCTGAGTCATTAAGAGAACATTGAACAAAAAGCTACGACTTCGGCAGGCGTATCCAAACATTTTTAAGTTCACCTTTCTTTTTTAAAAAATTAGAGTTAGTTAGAACTCTAAAAAAATTAAAATCAAAATGGACGAAAAAATAACAAAAAAGCAAAAGACTAAGGAAAAATGGGATATTGATTTCTCCTATAACCTAAAGATGTATCTGGGATTTTTGAAAAAATATTGGGTTTTATGTGTCATTTTATTAGTGATTATGCTTATTTTTGAAGCAAGTTATATTGTTGATAAGTATCTTTTAAAAATTTTAGTGGATAGGGGAACAGAATTTATCAATAAAAGCATAACAAAAGAGGTTTTTTTAAGTGTTGTTGTAACAGTTGCCCTGGTTTTTTCAGGTTTAATCTTATTCAGGGTTATTTCAAAATGGATTAGGATTCACCTAACAAATGTTTTAGATTCTAATACTATGAGGGATTTGAAATTAAAATTCTTTAACCACATTATTAGTCTATCACACAATTTTCACACTAGTCATAAAACTGGCTCAATGATAACCAGAATCTTAAGAGGTTCTGGAGCAATGGAAAGACTAAATGATACTGTTGTTTTTAACATTGCCCCGTTAATATTCACGACAATTGTAGCAACTGTTTCAATATTTTCATTTGATTGGGCTTCTGCATTGGTTTTATTTTTAACTATGGTCGTTTTTATCGTTTATAGCTACATTTTTCAGGTTTTAGGAAAAAAACCACAGGCAATTTATAATGAAAATGAAGATTTTGAAAAAGCTAATCTGGCGGATTTTATAACCAATATAGACTCAATAAAATATTATGGAAAAGAAAAGAGTATAAACTCAAGATATGATGATTTAACCAGACAAACAAAAAAATCTGTGGTAAAATTCTGGAATCAATCCAGGTGGCTCGAATCTGGCCAAGAACTAATACTGGGGATAGGGGCTATTTTGTTGATTTACTTCCCCTTGATGGGCCTATTACAGGGAAAAATTACTCCTGGAACTTTAGTTTTTATTTACACAATATTTGGTTCACTAGTCGGTCAAGTCTATGGATTTGTATGGGGTTTAAGAAATTATTATATCTCTATGATTGATTTTGAATCTTTGTTTAGATATGCAAAAATTGAACAAGAGGTCAAGGACAAAGAAAATGCTAAAAAACTTGAAATTAAAATGGGAGAAATAGAATTCAGGAATGTTACATTCAAATATGAACAAAGGGTTATGTTCAAAAATTTAAGCTTGAAAATTCCTAAAAAAAGAAAAATTGCCCTTGTTGGACATTCTGGATGCGGGAAAACCAGTTTAGTCAAGTTGTTATACCGATTCTATGATGTAAACTCTGGTCAGATTCTGATTGATGGACAAGATATTAGGGATTTTAAGCAAGAGTCATTGAGAGAAGAAATGTCCATTGTTCCTCAAGAATGCGTTTTGTTTGATGACACGGTCTATAACAATGTGGCTTTTTCAAAACCCGACGCATCAAAAGAAGAAGTTCTTGAAGCAATGAAATTTGCTCAGCTAGACAATGTATTTAGAGATTTTCCTTTGAGAGAGAATACTATCGTCGGTGAAAGAGGAGTTAAATTATCTGGGGGAGAAAAACAGCGGGTTTCCATAGCTAGGGCAATTTTAGCTGATAAAAAAATTCTTGTTTTAGATGAAGCAACTTCGAGTTTAGACAGCAAGACAGAACACGAAATCCAGAAAGATCTCCAGAGATTGATGGAAGGAAGAACAACAATTATCATTGCCCATAGGCTTTCGACTATCATGAATGCAGATGAGATAATTGTCCTTGAAAGAGGAAAAATAGCCCAGACAGGAAAACATTTTGAATTGATAAGAAAAGAAGGAATTTACAAAGAATTGTGGAACTTGCAGAAGGGTGGTTATATTGGTGAATGATTACAGCAGGAGAATACTCAAGTCTCGGTGCGGGAGTAATGCCCTTTAATTAGAGAGATAAAAATATTCGAGAAAAAATCAGGTGATTAGAAAAGTATAAAAAACATGTTTGATTGTTGGTTTTATGGATTTTGAAAAAAGACTTGAATTAATCAAAAGTGTTGGAGATGGCGGGGAGATCATAACAGAAGAAGAATTGAGAAAACTCCTTGAAACAAATGACCATCCCACTGCCTATGATGGCTTCGAACCTAGTGGTGTTGCACATATACCTTTTGGGATGCTGAGAGCAGAGAACATAAAGATGATGCTTCAAGCCGGAGTTAAATTCAAACTATATCTTGCCGATTACTTTGCTTTCATAAACAATAAATTAGGTGGGGATCTAGAAAGAATCCAAAGAGCAGGCAAGTATTTTATTGAAGTCTGGAAAGCTTGTGGGATTGATACTGAAAAAGTCGAGGTTATTTGGGCTTCTAAATTAATGAACAAATTAGATTATTGGGATCGTGTTTTAAGAGTTGCTAAAGAAACAACATTGAATCGAAGCTTGAGAGCAACAACAATTATGGGAAGAAAACAAGGAGAATTACAATCTACAGCACAATTATTTTATCCTAGCATGCAAGTTGCAGATATCTTTGAACTTAACGTGGATATATGCCAATTAGGCATGGATCAAAGACGAGCAAATATTCTAGGAAGAGAAATCGCTGAAAAAACTAAGTGGAAAAAACCAGTTGCAATTCACCATCATATGATCTTAGGGTTACAGGGTCCACAAAAGGGAGAAGATGAAGATGCTACCTTGATTGCAAGCAAGATGAGCAAGAGCAAACCAGAGACTTGCATCTACATGCATGATAGCGAAGAGGATATTAAAAGAAAAATTGGCAAAGCATATTGTCCTGAGAAAATAATTGGAGGAAATCCTTTGTTTGATTATCTAAAATTTTTAGTCTTTAGAAGATATAAAGAAGTTAAAATAGAAAGGCCACAAAAATTTGGGGGAAATCTTGTTGTAGATTATTCTGAATTGGAAAAAATCTATGGTGAAGGCAAATTACATCCTTTAGATTTGAAGAATACCACGTCATTTTATCTAAATGAGATGATTAAGCCTGTCAGAGAGTATTTTGAGAAGAATAAATCAGCAAAGAAATTGTATGAAGAAGTGAAACAATTTGCAATCACAAGATAATACTGAAATATGCTTTTTAGCACAGATTTCTTTATAAATAAGTTTTTTCTTTGTATTTATCAAAATGGCAGAAGAAGTTAAAAATCCAGGAAAAACATTGGAGCAAGTGATTCAAGGATTAGGGGAGAAAGTTGAAAGAAATATTCTGCAGCCAATAGTTCTTGCAAGATCAATTAAGATTAGAGACATTGAAAGAGTGGATTCTGACGAGACTTTTTATCATGTTTATGCTGGAGTGATTTCAGATAAGCTAGTTTATGATAAACAAAAATTTGATTTTTCTCAAACAAGATATATAGACACTTCTCCTGGAAATTTCAATTCGGCTAGGGGGAATACAAATTATATTTTTGATGCTGAGTGCAGAATTCCTGTTAAAGACCTGCTCTATGAAGGAAATAGTATGGGTTTTGTTCTTCCAATAAGCCCAAAATGTTTAAGACAAGCTGAAGATGGCTTTATTGAGTTTGGAACAGATGAATTGAATACCATTGATTTGTTAATTGGGGAAGAAGAAATAAGGGCCTGGGCAAAAGAAACCAAGCCCATGGATGCAGGTTCTACTAAGGATGGTTTAACCGAATTTATTGAAATACTAAATGTTCCAGGAACACTTAAGAGAAAAGTTGAAATGTACAATGACAATGACAGACGAAAATATTTTAGCTCTATGGTTAGAGATGTTGCTGAACTGTGTTTATTAGAACAGAAAATAAAACGTGGGGATAAAGAAGATACAATGAGATTTTCCTCCTTAAAATCAGAGATATGCGAAAGAATGGAGAAGATTCAAAGAACTCAAAAGAGTTTAGAACCGTTAATAAAACCAGGACACAGCTATTCTGTTGATGCGCGTGTAATCGGAATTCCAGAGTCAACAAATTATTATCGACTTATGAATCATTATACTGGGGAAATTGCTCCAAGACTCAAGGCCATTATCAAATAGTACTTGTATATTTCAGTATAATAAAGAATTTAAATCAAGATTTCTCTTTTGTAACATGAGCAAATATTATGACACTCTTTTTGGTTATTTGCAGAAGCTAGAAGCAACAATACAAGAACCGCAAGGAGAATGGGAAGGCCTTTATTCTAGATATGTTAAATCTATTGAAAAAACAGAAAGATTTCTTGATTCAAAACAGATAAATAGTCTTATTAGTCTAGAAAGAACTATTCGTGATAAAAGAATTTATTTAGTAAGCAAGAGAACAAGAAAAAAACAAGAAATTTCTATAAATCCATATGCTATTAAACTTTGGCTCTCATCACCACTGGCTCATAAGATAATGGGAGAAATTGATAGCATGTTCAAAGAACACTCCAGGAAATCAATAATCGAAGATGCTGAAAACCTAAATAGAATAATCTATTCAAGTGTTCGTACTGTGATGGATAGAACAGCTAATCAGCGCGGAACTCTACTGCATCTAAATCCTTTAAAATATGTTTTAGGCCAACTGTCTGATTTGGAAACTTGCTTGAAGGGCCAGTGACCCGGGTTTCTTTGATTTTTATACTTGAATGAAATATTTTTTTAGCTAAATCTTCTACACTTGAACCAGGTTTCATTATAACAGGGTCTTCATCTTTTTCTTTGCCTGGTTGTTTTGTGAAAATCCTTATTATTCCTGAGTTTTCAACTAATTTTTTCTTCAAGTCATCTAATCCCTCTTGATTTTTGCAAGAAATCAGGCAAAAATTATACTTTTTGCTCTGTAATGTTGCTGAGATCTTCCGTTTTTCTTGTTCATTCAGAAGATCGGTCTTATTAAAAGCAATAATCCTCTTGCCAGTTGATTTTTGAAGATAAGGCAAAATTTTTTCTATATCTTTTATATCTGTGACTATAATCAAGAGAATATCAGTCACATTTGAAACCCCTGAATCAAAGGTCTCATGATTAACTGCAGGCATATCTACTATCTGGAATTTAATCCCTTGATGATAAAGTATTCCTATAATGGGTTGTTGGGTAGTAAATTGGATATCTGAAATCAAGGGGGATGCGTTTGTCAAGATAGATAACAAAGAAGATTTTCCTGAATTTGTCAAACCAACCAAGCAGATTTGGATACCCTCTTTTTTTATTCCTGCTTTGCCTGAAGATTTTTTCCTCTTTTTTTGTGTTTCTATTTTTTCCTTTAGTTTTTTATATCTTGATCTAAGATCTGCTCGCAGTTTTTCTGCGCCTTTATGTTGGGGCATATAACTCATCATTTCTTCTAAAGCTAGAAGTTTTTCTTCATCTGTTTGAGCTAAATGAAATTTTTTTTCAGCTGTAAGATATTCTGGGTGTGCATTTGTGCTTGCCATAACTATTCATAGAAAGAAGATTTATAAGATTTTTGGAAAAATTTTAGGGAGATCTCATGAAAGGAAGATTTAGCTTTTCAAGCCACCTATAAGTTAAATGTTGTAAGAATAATCACTCATCTATTTATGATATATATATCTAATCGCTCTTTAAAGCCCAGATTATAATTTTTATCACAAAAATTGTCTAAATGTGTTTAGAATTAATCAAGTTCTTGATATCTTTATTAGTCAAGCTTCTGTATTTTCTTGGACAGGGGCTTCTTTTTCCACTTTTGTTCCACATTCTGGACAAAATTTTTCTTCTTCAGCCATTTCTCTTCTACATCCCTTACAATAAATTATCTCCACTCTTCTTTCTATTACAGGCATATAACCTTTTCTGCCGCTGATTAGTTGTCCAAATATCTCCAGGGTTTTAGGGTCATTCATATACTTTCTTAAGTCTCTACATCCGCCAGCTGTTGTTGCCATGTTGTCTCTTTTTTCTGAGTTTTTTTAAAAAAATTCTCAAATCTTAATTTTTTTAATTATCTTTTAAATATTTATCTTTTTTAAATGTTTGTTTTTATGTTTTTACGATTGCAAAGCAATAAAAATTATTAAAATTGTTTTAAAAATATTGAAAAATCAGTTAGATTCACCAAGCAAAGATATAAAAACTGATTTTTACATCCTTGTTTATGGATAATTTTTCAAAAGTGGTGTTAAGTTCTGGTCTGACAATTTTGTTTGAGAAGAGGAATTTGCCTTTAGTTTCAGTTGTTGTGGCTACAAAGGTTGGTGCTGCTTATGAGAATGAAAAAAATAAGGGATTAGCTCATTTTTTTGAACACATGTTGTTTAAAGGCTCTAAAACAAGGAACCAGAAGGAAATTTCTTCTAGTATAGAGAAAATTGGGGGGATTTTAAATGGATTCACTTCTGAACAAGTAACTTTATTCTACTGCAAAGTACCGAGCAAACACTTTGATGTTTCTGAAGCAATTTTTGACATGGTTGCTAATCCTAAACTTGATGCTAAAGAACTTGAAAGGGAGAGGGGAGTCATTTTGCAAGAGATTAATATGACTCATGATGACCCAAAACATTTTTTATTTGATAAAATGAAGGAAATTTCTTATGAAAGGCCATTTGCTCTGCCTATTCTGGGAAATAAGAAAAATATTCTTGAATTTAAAAGAGAAAATTTTGCAAATTGGCACAGCCATTATTATAATCCCAGCAATTTGGTTGTTTCTGTTGTTGGAAATGCGGATTTTAAGGAGATAACCCGAATGTGCAAGGTATTTTTTGATTCAAAACTAAAACAGGCTCTTCCTTCACTTGATTTAAAACCAAAAACAGGAAAATTCTTAGAAAAAAGAAAACTCCTTGATCAAGCGCATTTAAGTCTGTTGTTTCATATGCCTAATTCCCAGAATCCTAAGAGATATCCTGGTGAAATTTTCAATGCTATTTTGGGAACAGGCATGTCTTCAAGATTATTTCAGGAAGTCAGGGAAAAGAGAAGCTTGGCTTATAATGTGGGAAGCATGCTTGAACAAGAAAAAGACTATGGGCATTGTCTAGTTTATGCTGGTGTTGAAAAGAATAATTTGAAAAAAGCCAGAGCAATTATTATTAGGGAGATAAAAGGAATGAAAAAAATTTCAAGCAAAGAACTTGATGAGGCAAAAGAACAATGCATAGGAAGATATGAAGTAGATGATGAACAATGCGACAGTGTTGCGGTTAAACTAATTCTTGAAGAAATCTCTAAAGACGCAAATGATTTCTATAATTATCCTGAGCTTATCAGTAATGTGTCTTTAAATGATGTCAAAGATATGTCTAAGATAAAAGGGTTGAGCGAAGGGATGATTGTGCCTAACTAACTTGACTTCGTCACTGCGAGTTATGTTGCAATAAATCCCATTTGCGTATATTCTCAATTTCACAAAGAATTCTCCAAAGACAAAAGCTAAGAATCAAATCAAGATAATTTACGCTTAAACCTATAGCTGGCAAAATCAAGTTAGACTGTTTGACTTCGCCAATGCAAGATAACCGAGAGTCAATTCTGCAAGGGGATTCTTGATTTATTTAAGATTTCTTCGGAGAAAAACTACGAACATTAAGAATAAAATATTTTACCCTTATACCTGGCGAAGTCAAGATACTAAAATTAATAATTTTATAACGGAGATTCTATAAAATAGATTTTTTTAGATAACTCGGTATCTTGGGATTGAATAAATGAATCAAAATCTTTTTTATCTAGGTAGATTATCATACGTTTGTTTATTATTTCAATATCTTCTTTACTTAATACATATTTAGCATAATCCTTTGTTTTTAGTTCAAATGTTCCTACTGGAAATCCCTCAGTGTAAAATTTATAAGACAGGATTGCTATTGAACCTTTGTCCTTGCTACCGCTCATATACCCTTCAGGTATGGTGGTAATATAATTCCGGTCTGTGCGGATTATAAATTCTTGGCCATAAAATAGTCTTACTTTAATTATCTGTTTTCCCTGAGTGTCTGTCTCTTTAGAGAATACAATATTTGGTGCACGTTTTTCATAAGAACGGATTATATTTAATAAACTAGTTTCTTTTGTGATTGTTTGGGGTTTTACTTCTACTTTTGGAAGAGGAGGTATTTCAGTAAATGGTTTGAAAGGGTATTTGAGATATACATAGGTGTCATCTGGTTTAGGATAATTAGGTTCTATTGTCTTTGGAATAGGTGTTGTTTTAGAAGTTGTTGGAGAGGGAAGACTATCTGTGCAGAACATCGGTTCTTTTGTCTTACCATAATAATAATATCTACTGACAATACTTGTTCCTGTCGGATCATAGCAGTATGTTTCCATGAGATTTTTTAGATATTTTTCTCCACCATTAAATTCGAACCAACCCATTAAATCTTTCCAGTATTTCTCTGCTTTCGGGTTTGCATCAATATAGGTTTGGAATTGAGCAACTAGTTCTAAGGTTCCGAGTTTTGGGTCGTATCTTGCAACTTCTTTATATTCTTTATCAAGATCGTAAAAATTTGGTTGACCTGTTTCTGGTCTGTAAGTTATAATTAATATTCTGTCTCCCTTGTTAGGGATGCTGATCATCGTTTTTCCTGGACTCTGTAAACTTGATGTTGTGCCCCCAAATGAACTGCATATTACGCCCCAACAAGGTTTTTTATAGCCCGGGTTTTTACAACATCTTACATTATTTCCGTTAGGACAACACCAATTATTATTACAACTTGGACTGATTACGCATTGCCAATCTTGTTGGCCTTGGGGGTTTGGTTCTTTTAATGATGCAAAAGGATATTTGAAAGTATAAATTTGTTCTTTGATATTATTTGTTGTTATCTTGCCATATTTTTCACTTATGGGGATATCTGTTGGAAAGCTGTAACATTTAAACGCGGGATAATATTTTGAGCAAGTGTCTTTTACTCCAGATTGTGGTTTTATGTTTGTTCCACTCTTTTTCATTTCTGGGGGTGTTGGGCTTACTGGTGTTGGAATCTCTATCTCAATTGAGGTTAAATTTTTTTCAAATTCTTTTGCTTGTTTAATTGTCTCTTTTATTTTGGCATATTGGTTTTCTACATCTGGTTGTGTTTCAATTGTTCTTTCATCAATTTCTTTTGTTGCAGCATTCAAAAAAACAAGCTTTGCAGAATAGGGGGCTTCTCCAGGAAGTACTGCTATCAGTTTTCTTGGAGCTTTTTCATCAATTGCGGCTTTTCCTGTGATATATGATTCAGAATTTCCTAGATTTCCTTGAGCTTTTGATGTAAAAGTCAATTGGGTGTTGATTGCACCAATTCCTTGACTGAATAATATTTCTACACCATTGAAGAAGAAATGTGGAATTTCATCTTCTTTTATTGTGGCGCCTTTAGAACTTGATGTTGAGCCTCGTCCAACAAATCTTAAGTTCCAGTTTTCATCGAAAATTATATGGGTTCTTGCTGTTGAGAATTTTGAAGAAGAGAACATGGCATTTTTTGCTCCAAAAGATCTTATATGATTTATAGGTTCTGTCAAGTCTATCATTCCCTTTCCAGTTGCATAATAAAAATCAGCATTTTCTCCAAGGTAAATTTCTTTGATTTCTGTTGCAGTTGTCCTTATTGCAGCAGGGTCTTTGAAAAGGGTTTTACAATTGCAAGAACATGTTGCTGAAATCCATCCTCGAGAATCTCTAATCAGAAAATCGTATCCTTCAAAGTTTTCATCTTTTCCATAGGTTGATGGAAGCTGTGTTGTTCCTTTTCTGAAAAAGTTCACTTGAATTTTTCCATTTTCATCTGGGAAAACTACAAATCCTTGAGGAAGATAGTAATATGCATTAGTCCTAGGAGGAAGATTTTCTGCTTTTAAGATAGCTGAATAAAGAATATCGTCCTTTATTTCAAATTGTCCTGCCTTCAATTGTTTGAAAGGCAGATCCACTTTTGTTGATGTTCCATCTTTAATCATGGTGATGTCCTTTAAGAAAAATCCATTATTTAAGGAAGGTTTTTCAGTAACTAATGTTACATTAATCTGTTTTTCTTTTGAATTTTTGTTCAACTCTGAAACTGTAAAAACATCATTTGTTCCGTTTAATAAAAAGTCGTCAAACTTGACTGTATCGTTAACAATAATCGTATCTAATTTTAAGAAATAATCTTTTCCTCCAACAATAATTTTCAATTCTATTATATTAACATAAGACTCGGGCCTTATGTAAAGATGATTTGATTTTAGATTTTCTTCTATTTGTTGATAGATTAAGTAAAGTTTTTCATTTTCTATTTTGATTTGATCATATGGCCCCCAAATTTCAGTTTGTTGTTTATTAAATTCAAGCCATTCTTTGAATACCTTATTTGAAACTGCGATTCCTGTTACTTTAACTCCTTCTTCTGGATGTAGTTTTAAGTTATTGTTTATATAATTTCTTACATCTTGATATTTTTGGTTTGGTGCAATAAGATGATATAAACTCGAGTCCATTAAAGCTTCACTTTTTGAGACTATGCTAATCTCTCTAGGGACAATAATAGATTCTGTTTGTTCATCCATTGAATTTAGAAGAGTGCCATCAACTATCTGAACATACCATTCTGATTCTGTTTGTGCTGGCGGAGTTGTTGTTTCAGCATTTACAAGATCAACTGCAATTAACAATAATATTACTAAGATTAATGAGGCAAATAAGGAAATTTTTAGTTTTTTCATTTTACTGCAAATACAAAGTTATAGGGTTGATCATTTAATTTAAAGTTATTGTTGCTATCTTGGATTTCATATAATGATGCGTTATCATAGACATAAACTGTCAGGTTCATGTCTTGGGGCATTTCTGATGGAAGAGTGTCATTTGCAACTAAATCTGCGGTATATGTTGCTGCATTGTATAATTTTTTTAATCTTACTTCATAATTAAAATCAAATTTCTCGATGGTTTGGGTTATTGTTCCTTTCTTTAGGGTTATTGGCCATTTAACTGAAACTTGAACACTGTCATCTAAAATCGTGGTGTTGCTTTCGAGAGTGCCTTGAGATATTTGGTATTCTGGAAAAATAGCACTTAAATTACTCTGCCCTATTAAAAAATTAAGTAAATCTACATTATAAGCCATCTCTTCTAAAGAAGGATAAAAACTGTTATTTTCAACAACCCAGTAAGCAACATCATTATAAGGTGTTTGAAATGATTCAGCAGGAGCGTAAGCATAACCCCCTTGTTGCATGACTGTAATAATGTTGTCATTAATCTGGGTTCTTATAACATCTGATAAGTAGGTCTTTAATGTGGTTACTTGTTCTCCTGTATTCTGTACTTGTGGTCTAAAAATGAAGAAAGCTGCAATTGCAATTGCAATAATAATTATAGCAAGTATAATAAATAAAGTCAATTGTCCTCTTTTGCTTACCATTTTTCAATATCCCCTAGGTAATGGGGTTTTTAAATTTTGTTTTTCTCTTATTGACTTTGAAATTTTGGCTATATAAATACAAGTAATTACTTTTTTGATAAAGTTTAAATTACTCGATTATATAATTATATATGATAATTGTCAGTGTTCCTAGCATACATGCTTTTGGCAGGACCCAAGGCTCGGAAAAAACTCCAAAACAAATAGTAGACTATATACAGTGTGAAAAAGATTGTAGAAAATTGAAATTCATTGAACTTAATCTGAACTTAGGTGACTTAGAATTCAACCAAAAGACTATTTTCATAGAATCTTTGAAGATTTTCAATGAAAATAAATATAACCATGAGAAAATTTTATTTTTGGGAGGAGATCATTCTATAAGTTTTCCTTTATTTAATGCATTCCGACAAGTTTATCAAAATCCTTTCTTATTTGATTTGGATGCGCATTTTGATATGATGCCTCCTCTTAAAGAAGTAAGCCATGAGGA
>Ga0268276_1001677_pt1 | contig 20928 bp, 15 predicted proteins | sample saktaG_4_FD_190145 | JGI IMG/M metagenome (GOLD analysis project Ga0268276, IMG submission 190145) | Saline water microbial communities from Sakinaw Lake, British Columbia, Canada - sak_2010_1_5_45m | ecosystem: Environmental > Aquatic > Non-marine Saline and Alkaline > Saline ... | reverse complement strand
TTGTTGATGATGATTCTGTAACGTGATCTAATATAGTGCCCTGTGACTGGCCTTGTTCTGTTATCTGATTATTTATGTATTCGAGCCTGCCCTGTGAATCATATTCTATAGGCTCTATTGTCTGCTCTGTTGTTGTCTTGTCAAGCTCTACTGTAACTCTTGTCTGGGATATTGCCTGGTTAAGTTCATTATATTTGCTCGTTTCAAACGTAATCTCGTATGCTCGATTCAAGGCCTTGCCTTTATCATCTATACTTACTTCCAATATATAATCATGCATGTATACAGCTCTGCCAAATATATCGTATCTTATATCTGCCGCGGATTCTTTTTGTGTAGACGCGCTGCCATCAACTGTAGTCTCTCTTGTTCGTACCACCTGGCCAAGGCTATTGAATAAAAGCATCTCTGTTGTTAGGCTGTAATCATGATCAAGCACATTTCCATATTCGTCTTCCCCGCTCTCCCTGACCAGGGTATCTATCTTGATAGTCTGCCCGGTTGCCCTGTTATAATATATCGCTACCTCCTCCTGCTTTGTCAATCCTACATGGATTTCTTTGCCCAGGAGATCCTTTAAATCCTCTGTTATAAAATCAGTGTATAATGTATCCGTAGTTTCTTTATAGGCATCCGCTTGCCCGTATATGTTATAATGCATATCGTAACGGAATGACTCCCTAGTAACATCAAGCAAGAGGCCTGATTCTTTGCTTGCTGATTCTCTGTTTATCTCTCTCTGCGATTTCATCCTTCCAAGCGTGTCATATTCTATGTCAAATACAAAACTGTCTTTTATCATTTCAGCGGCGCTTGTCGAGATTGTCTTTTCCGTATAGGATGTATTCCTGTTATAGCCATCATAAGATATATCGCTTCGCTCTATAGATACCTGGTTATTTAGTCCATTACCAAAATTATGCATATCCTGCAGATACGCTATAACGCGCCCGTAATTATCCAGCTCCATCCTCATGTATATCGTTGTAGCAGTATCAGGTGCAATACTTGAACTTCTATCCTCGGTATATGATGTCTGATAGCCATCGCTGTTATAATCAGTGTTCAGCCTTCTTACTGTGACAATCTCGTCGGTTGCGGAATTTGAAGAAATTGTATCTGTGTAGGAATTTATCTGGCTACCGTATATTCCGTCTTTATACTCTATGCCGCTGCGTATTACCTGCGTATACCTGTCCTGATTACCTGTTTCAGGGTCATCGCCGGTTTCTGTTATATATCTTTCAAAATAGGCCTCCCTGTTATATCTGTCATATCTTATGCCGGAAAGCGTCTCCTCTGTAAAAAGATTAGGCGTGGCATTTGAAAGCATTGTCTTTTTCATAGACTCTACACGCTCTTTTTCATCATAGCGCATATCAGACACATGCATCTCAATCTCCTCCAGCAAGCCGTCTGTAAGGGTATGCTGGCTATACCCTTTTAAAAGACCGAGGCTGGTATATGACATGCCTATTCTCTCAGAAAAAGTCTTTATATCAACTAATGCGCCCTGGATATGGCTTAAACGCTGCATTGACAACAGGTATCCTGACCGGTCATATTGGAGGTCAGTTACATTGGCGTTTTCTATAACCTCTGTTGCATTGTTTGATATAACATCATCGTAGGATACCATCTGATCAAAGAAGTTGTACTTTATGTTATCGCGTTTCATATGCTCTATAGACCCATAGGCGGTTGTATTTGTATAAGAATAATCTATCATACGCCTGAAACCGTCGTATATCATGTTCTCATACTCTGACACGACAAAACCTTCGGTAAATTCAGATGACTGCAGCTCGTTGTAACTGAAAACATCACCCCTTAAATTATGCCTTATATCACGGCGTTCTCTCAGCATAGAATAATTAAGGGTATTTCCGTCCTCATCAGAGCCGCTAACCACGGTATGATTGGTAAAGCCTACTATCTCCTTAAAGCCGTTATACAAAACAGCGCTTACATCGTTTATAACCGCTCTGGAAGGCATGGATGAATCGTATGTGTTGTATACATAAGCTGTCTGGTAGTGGCTTTTATAGGTTGTCGAAATGCGCTCATTTACTACAGTATTATCCAGGTAAACACTGCCGTCAGGGTTTAAACCTACTGTCACTGTTGTATCTTTGTAAGATAAAAGCTCTCCTATGTCGTTTAGCTTGGGTTCTTGCCTGTTAGTTACTATATTAAACACTGAGTTATCATTAATGTTGTTTTTTGTAAAAATATCCGTAAACACTGACATGCTGCCGTAACGGGTATATTCTATATCCTTTAATTCCCGGATCGTTATAATATCCGGCTCTTGCAGCCAGCGCATGGTCTCTTTATAATGAAGTATCTTTCCTATTGAATTATATGCCGCAGCTTGGCCTACAGCCTCCCACTCAAGCTTTATAATATTTCCTGTCTTGTCTATAAGTACATCATTATAAGATAACAGCCTGTTTACCTTTTCTTCATAGTTTATATCAGAACGCTCTCTGATAAGGAAATCGTAGCCGTTTGCAAGTTTTTCAGTGTAGGATATCTGGCGTCCAAACTTATCATATCTTATATTGTCAAGGTTCTGTCTTGCTATATTGCCGAGATTATCCTCTTCTATCATCATTGATGATTTCAGCTGCCTTAGTTTATTATATTCACCCTGCCAGGTTGTAGTCACTTCAGCATCGAAAGCGCTTTCTTTCCTGGTTTCTATATACGAAGAAAGCTTGCCGACATCATTATAAGAGCCCTGCCAGCTGATAACAGTCTTATTGCCAAGATCATTGGTCTGTATCTCATCATAGGATACCAGGTATCCTAAACTGTACGTCATGTTGCTGCGTTCTGTTGTAACCGTAAGTTCATTGGCATCTGTGTATATCTCTTTATAATATATCAGGTTATCCCCGCTGTACCTGCCTGTCCATGTCCTCTTATATTCTCCTGAGGCCTCTTTCCATCCTTCTTCGTAAAAATGAGTTGGCTTTAGTCCGTCATAGGACCTGACCCACCGCTTAAAGCTGTAATCTCCCTGGCCTTCTATCCATCCGTCTTCCTGATAATAAACAGCGTGCTTTCCTTCATACTGCGCGCTGTGCCAGTGCCTGGTAACAGTCTTATCTACTGTTATTTCCCCTGTAACCGGCACATAGCGCTGCTCGAAGAACTCCACCATATTGCTATATCCGTCATATTGCAGGCCCGTATACCTGCTTGTTATTGTGTTCCCATGGCTGTCAGTGTATGTATCCTGATAACCTACCAGGTTGCCGTAATTATCATATCTGAGCTCATCCCTTTCTATTGCCCCGACAATATTATTCATTATATCTGTAATGCTGAGTATAAACTGCTCACTCTGATAGTCGATAAGCTGCATTTGGCGGTTTCTAATTTCGTTTATTACTATTGTCTTGTCTTCTATAACAGCTGAGGCTATTATCTGCACCTCTCCATCGCCAAGTTCAGTTGTCTCGATTATGGTAAACTCCGCGTCATAAATCAATCCCTCCACTGCATCAATCTTTTCTTCGTTAAAGCCTGTGATATTCCCGCCCTCGTCATATGTTATATCAGTCCTGCCTATAGTATATATAAGTTCATTTGCCTGCCCGTAGGCTTCCTCGCTAAAGGCAGTGATATGACTATTTCCATCTGTCTGGACAGAGCCTTCAATAACTATTCTGTTATATTCCTCCTGATAAGCCCCTGTTTCCATCTCACAATAGACATAACCTTCCTGAACCAGATTATTTTCGGCGTCATAGACCCTCTGATAATAACTTATAAGCTGACTGGTCTGAAGATCATATATGCCTTCGGATACGTCTATACGCGAAACCAGGTTACCATCTTCATCTGTTATATATTCTGTATAGCTTTCGGGATTGTTGTTCTCATCATAGGATATATCGGAACGCACATGCATGAGATTACTAACCTCCTGCCATGTGTCTGTCTGCGTATTGTAAAACCTTTCATTTGTCCTGTAGGAGAGTATGTTCTTGTGGGCATTCGTATCTTCGTTGGCGTAAAATCTGGCATCAGGCGCGTACTGGACGTCATACCAGTGGACTTCGCTTATGTTGCCGTATTTATCTTTGGCAGTGGAATAATATTCTATAAGAAGGCCCCTGTCGTTATAAACCATATCACCGCCGCCGGGGCCATATGTATCCCTGTAATAGACCTCGCCTCCTTCTTCCACGCGCTCATTCCATATCGCAACAGCATTTCCCTTGAAAAATTCTATCTTTTTCTGTATGCCCTCAGCATCTGCAGGAAATAAAATATACGTTCTTGACGCGCTATGTATAAGGTTTCTGGCTCTTTCTATCTGCTGTATAAGCGACATAATCTGCTTGTATTGGGTAAAATATCCAAACTCAAGATGCCTTGATATATCATATCCTATCTTTTCAGCAGACCTTGTTCTCGACTGCTCAACAAAAAACCGCCTCATCATCTGATCCTGCTGGTTCTTGATAGATTTGATAAGGTCTATGGCCTTATAACCGTGCCTTTCAAGTGTCCTCTCCTGCCTGCGCTCTCTAATGTCTCCTGCACCTGCAAACACAAGCTGCTGCCATGAAAATGTGATGATGACAACCCATGCTATAATACGCATAGATATACTATGTTTACTTTTTACAGGTATTGTATTTTTGTTTATATTCTTATCCATTTTAGGCCTTCTTCATATTATGCATCTATATATATAACACATAAGATACTGTTTTATTCCAATTATAATAATCTTTTTTAAAGTCTTAAATAACTAGGTAAAAAAAATCTCTTCCCATTCTACTATAAACATACATGCTTATATAGCAAAAGTCAAGTCTCTGATGGAAAAAAGCAACTTTTATGCGTAATGCGCATTATCAGCCAGATAGCTATATGCTAACTTGTTTATTTGCAATATGTTACGAATAATGCACTATTTAAAACCAAATACGATTTGCTATATATATAATAGCAATCGGAGATAAAATAGAAAATACTGCCCATAAAAACATCCTGATTAAAGACCCTCCTATCACAACCCTGATCCTGGACATGCATTCAGCATCTGATGATTTATATATTATGTATAATTTACGCAACGAAAACGCCATAAGCAGGACAAGAAACGGATGCAATAATTTTACCTGACCTGCTATATACGGGCCTTCTGCCCTTAAAAATTCATTGAAAAACCGTAAAAAGCAGTAAAAAAATACCACGTAAAAGGCTGTAAATGCCTTATAGCCTCTAAGCTTTTTATAGACAAACCTGGAGGCCCCGAAAACTCCGAATGCTGATGCCATCGCATAAACCTGCGTGGGATGCCTATATACGCCATCTGATAAAAACTGAAAACCCCATGGCAACGATGTCTCTATACCATAACAGCACCCCGCCAAAGTACACCCTATGCGGTTAAAGGCGAGCACCAGCGCGATATACGGTATGATAAAATCAAGCATGTCAACAAAAGAAAATCTGGCTAACTTACTTGACAACCAAAGTGACGCTATTCCCAGCGACAGGCCGCCCATGCTTGCCGCACCTATACTAGTAGTAACAGCTTCCTGAAAAGTAAGTCCTGAAAATGACTTATAATGGATTATAGCGCTTAGAATTTCAGCCCCTATCATACTGGAAGGTATAAATACCGCGACAGAGAATATTATTTTTCCATAGCTTAAGGAAAAATCCTTTGGCCGCGTCAAAATCAGCCCTATTAAGGCAGCTGCATAACCGCATATTAATAAAACCCACCAAGCAGGTATACTTATCTGGCCTATGTAAAAATATGGATACAAAGCATCCGCCTCCTTTTTAATAAAAAACGTTTAATTTTTTATCAGACATAACTAGCGACATTTCTTTTACTGCGTCAAAAACCTCCCCATCGAGAGATATAGGCGCAGGATTATCAAGGCTTATATCCATCCTCTTTAGAACGCGTTTTTCTCCGGGATAATAAAAATAGGTACCTGTAATAACAGCCAGATCCCATATTAATTGCTCAATAAACCCCATCCTGCAAAACCATGCGTTAAGCCTGCTATCCTGTATATCGGCATTTTTAAATACACGCATATGCCCGATATGGACTGTATTGTTAACAAGCAGATTTGTGAATTCAATGCTCCTGTATTCTGATCCTTCAAAAGAAATCCTGCATAAGTGGCGGGGCCTGTTGAAAGAGTTTAAAAGGGTGACAACAGGATAACAAAGCCTGCCGAGTTTTTTATAATGCAAGTTGGCGGCTCTTGCCACCTGGGCGAAAAAACCGACTGATGCTGTAGATATTGCAAATCTCCGCACATTTTTACTGTCCTGCCTGAAGTGTGCTTCCATAAGGTCTATATCGCGCATACGGGCTCTTGATATCTTATAGATAGCATCCCTGAAATCCTTTATCCCGAGATCATGCGCCAGGCTGTTTCCTGTGCCTAAAGGGATTATCCCGAACACCCTGCCTTCCGTGCCAAAGGTGTTTATTATATTAAAAAATGTCCCATCCCCTCCGCATGATATTATGTTTTTGAACTCTACAGACTCTTTCGCCACCCTGCATAGATCCTCTTCACGCGTAGTAATAAGAATCTCCGCATGCAATAATCTGCGTATCATTTCAAGTAGCTGATGCCTGTCGGGCCTCTTCAGCCTGTCAAGGCATGAAGAATTTATAACAGCCAGGGTTTTTTCAGTACGACCTGAAGAATTTTTGGGCACAATGATTATAGTTTTTTAAGCTCCTATTTTACATATATGGAATATGTTTGTTTTCCGTTTATATCTTCTATTTTATAAAAATAGCTCTTCCCTTTTTTATCCTTAAGTTTTCCTTTTATATACGGGCCGCCCCATTTTTCTGGCACTGGCGGAATATCAGGCTTGCTCAGAAGCGCTTCAAGCCCTTGTCTTTGCGTCGGATAACTGCCATTATCCACTTTATAAAGGGCCAGCCCATGATGCAGCTCTATTTCAAGAACATAGTCCTTCGGTTTGTCCTCTTTCTCGAAAAAGATTGCTTTCTGAGCTGGAATAAGTATCCTATACGCCCATGTATCGCCGTATCTATAGATATGGTATTTGTAAGGTTCTTTAGACTCAGATATAAATATTTTCTTGTCAGCATAGGGGCCCTGCCAATTTAAAGGCACGGGTGATTCAACGGGTTTTTCAATCAAGGCATCCAGGCCCTGTTCCTGGGTAGGATAATCACCGCTATCCTGCTTATAGCGCTCCAGCGCCTGCATAATCTTTTGCACACGCTCATAGTCAGGCGTCTTTTTGTGCTCTGCTGTTCTCAGGCCGGTTTTTGTAATCCTTAAATCTATCTGATAAGGATGGTTTATCTTCGGGATATATGACAACACCGTCAATAGTAACATACCCAAAAAAATGGCTGTTAGGAAAAAACTTAAAAACAGGCGCCTTAAAAGATTTATAATTTCTGTTTTATTGGAATATCGCCTATACAGCACAACCAATCCTGATACGCCATATACGAGAATTACAATCAGCACAATGTGAGAAACCTTTAAAACACCCAATATGTTCGGGCTATCAACCCTGAAAAACTCAACTATAAAACGGCCTGCGGCATACATTATTACAGATGAGAAAAATATCATCCCCGTAGCGTTATCCCGCATTCTCTTATAGTTCACCCTGCCCGCGACAAAGATAGAAAAAGCTATTATTATCATATAGGCCTGTGTCGGATGACGAAGTATATTGTCACCAAAATATAAAGCCCATGGTAAATTTGAAGGCGAGCCATGACAGCAGCCTGTAAGAAGGCACCCTACCCTTCCTAAGGCGCGAAACAGCCCGAAAAAAGGGACTGTGTAATCACCTGCATAAAGAAAGCTTACCCTGTAATATCTAAACAGTATGTATATAGCCACAAGCGCCAATATAGCCCCTCCGATATAAGCATGCCCTGCTGTCATAAATACTTTTTCAGGAGACATACCTCTGTATTGCTCCGCATATAGCATAAGATGCGTAAGTTTTGCGCCTGAAGTGCCTGCCAATATGCCTATGGTGCATGCTATAAGCACCTGCCATCTCTTTACAAGCGCATCCTTATCAAGCAGCATGAACTCAAACGCGACAAGAAGGGATAACCCTAAAAAATGGAATAATTCATAATTGCTTATATGGAAAGAACCTAATAAAAGATTGAATGGGTACATTTATTTTCTCCTTTAATTTAATATATGTTCCGCTAACCGCATCCCTGTGTAAGCGGCACTCATAATGCCTCCCTGGCCAAAACCTGTTGTTACCCAGTGGCCGCACATAAAAAGGCCTTTTACGCAGGTAACCGCGGGCACAAGATCAGGCCGTATCTGGCCAGGCGTGGAAGCCCAGCCATACATTGCGGCAGACCTGTTGTGAGTATAGCGATAAAACGTATCCGGCGTAGCTGTTTCCTTAAACACTATATTATCTGATAAATCCGGTATAAGCCTTTCTGTTCTTTTTACAATATTTTCACAGATAAGGCCCCTGTGCTTATGCCAATAATCCGCATCCTCAAAAGGCGCCCCAACGTAAAGGGCCAATGCTGTATTTTCATTCATGCTACCTGTCCTGTTACTGTTAGATGAAGGGGCGATTACAACATGCTTTTCATTAAGGTCTATATCGCCATTGTATATGTTTTTGTAAATAGAATCAAAGTTATTTTTTTCTGAAAAACATTCGGGGCTATACCATATGGTTGATTTATCTTCGATTATATTGCCTGGGGGTTTTTTTAACCCTAAAAAAACCATAAAAACCGACATGGAAGGAACCATCTGCCTTATTCTCGCGATAATGTCCTTATCCAAATCATCCTTTCCGATAAGCTCTAAAAGCGTCTCTGTGGCATCGCATGCCGAAATAACACAATCAGAAAACACCTGTTTACCGCCCTCCAATAATACCCCCTTTGCCTTCTTTTTTTCCACAATAATACGCTCTACCCTGCATCCCAAAGATACATCAGAACCTCTTTCCTGTAAAATATCGGCGAGTGACTGGGCAAGCAAATCCGCCCCGCCGGGGATATAATAACCTCCGTCCAATATAAACTGGTTGTAAAGGAGCAGGCCTTTTACAGCGGATAATTGTGATGGCCCAAGTCCGGCATTACCGAGCAGAGCGCAAAAGGCATTCTTGGCCTCATCGTCATCTAAAAATTTATCCAGCACATCCTTAAAAGTATACCTTTTATACCCTGAGATTATATCAAAAACATTAAGGCCTGTGATAAAATCAAAGAAAGAACATATACGATTGGATTCTTTCTTAAAGGCATCGGCAAAACTTTGTTTTGTTTTTTCTATGTCATTAAATACCCTGATCTTCTTATCGCCTATAATAATTATATCGGAAGGGTCAGAACGCCTTAGGCCGAGCCTTTCGTATATGCCCAGTTGAGTACATATCATATTCATAATACGGCCGGGCCCAAAGCCTCCAAAATGCCTGCATATATCAAAAGAAAACAGCCCCCTGTTAAAAGATACGCAATACCCGCCGGGTTTCTTTTCTTTTTCAGCCAGTAAGACTTTTTTACCCGCCTTTGCCAAAAAATTAGCGCATACTAAGCCGCTTATCCCTGCGCCAATTACAATAGCATCGTATCTATTCTTCATATGAACACGCGTCATGTGCTGCTGTTGATTTTTCTAAATATTACCGAACAATTATTCCCGCCAAATGCGTAAGAATTGTTCATGGCAATATTAATATCTTTTTTTCTGGGCTCATTTGGAACACAATCCAAGTCGCATTCAGGGTCCGGGGTATGGTAGTTCATTGTGGGCGGAATAACAGAATGTTTTATTGCCAGACAACAGCTTACAGCCTCCATTGAGCTTGACGAGCCCATGGTATGGCCTATCATAGACTTGATTGAGCTTACAGGCACCTTGGCATATCTTTTGCCAAAAACACTTTTTATTGCCTGTGCTTCCGCCTTATCGTTTGAGATTGTACCGGTCCCGTGGGCGCTTATATAATCAATATCATCAGCGTTAATACCGGAATTAGAGAGAGCAAGATTCATCACCCTTTCAATCCCCTCAGCGGAAGGCGCTGTCATGCTAAAAGCATCGCAGCTTAGGCCATAACCTGCTGTCTCCGCGTATATAAAAGCGCCGCGTTTTTTCGCATCTTCTTCTCTTTCGAGAACCAACACAGCAGAGCCCTCACCTATAATCATGCCCTTTCTATTTTTGTCAAAAGGCCTGCAGGTATCGGGGGCCATGCTTAAAAGCCTGTTAAAACCAGCGAAACCTATTCTTGAAAAAGAATCCGACGTACATGCGAAAACAACCTGCGCTCTGGACTGCTTAAGCATATCACAACCAAAGCCAATAGCATAGTTTCCCGCTGAACATGCCGCAGGCATTATCATTGATATACCCCTAAACCCGTATTTAAAACACACGCTATCGGGTATATTGTGCGCCGCGCTCATTACCACTTTGGCAGGGTCTATTTTATCCATACCTTCAAAAAACCAGGCCCTGTTTATCTCTTCTATAACCTGCGCCTCAGCCATAGTTGTGCCTGCAATAACACCTACCATATCTTTTGCAACCAAATCCAGGTTAAGCCCTGAATCTTTTAAAGCCATTGAAAATGCCGCGACTAAAAACTGTGAAGCCCGGCCCTTTTCTGCATAATCACTCATAAACAAAGATGGGTCAAAATTTTTTATTTCAGCGCCGCGATGAGTCCTGTATCCACTGGAATCAAACCCGGACACCTCAGTTATCCCTGATTTTCCGGATATAAGGCCGCTCCAGAAATCCTCCTTTCCTATTCCTATTGAGGACACTATACCAAGACCAGTAACCACTATCTTCATATTCTGCACTTATCTCTTGTTTACTTTGCCGAAACCTCTTTTGCAGCTATACCAAACTCACCTTTTGCGACAACCTGAGACCTGACCTCTGCCCTGGCCCTGAATATGCCGGCAAAAGATATCATCTTAACAGGATTGGCGGTTATTATTAATGTATCACCCGGCCTGACCCTGCCTGTAAATCTCGTTTTTGAGGAAGTCAGAAAATAGGCGACTTTCTTTTTTGAAAGATGCTGCTTTTTAAAGAAAAGAGCGCAGGCTTGCGCCATTGCCTCGGCAATAAGATGCCCGGGCATAACAGGATAACCAGGAAAGTGCCCTTTAAAAAACGGCTCACTCTGAGATATACGCCTGGATACCACTACCTTGGTATTTTCCTCATACTCCAGGACCTTGTCTATAAGCCGCAGGACACCCTTAAACGGCAATATAGCCTTTATCTCTTTTTCCGATATAGTTGCCATAATAATTTCAGATGTATTCGGTTATTTTTTTCAGCGGTATTTTTTTATGCCGCTTCCCTTTGTCTTTAGGGTAGCCAAATGTCAGCACCGCCATAATCTCATATTCTGTATTTAAATAATCCCTTATCGCCTTATCGCAGAGAAGCGCGCAACCTATAAAAGCGCTTGCCATACCCATAGATGCCGATGTAAGCATCATATTTTCAATACAGCAGGCTATACTCTGGATCTCCCATATAGCGCTGCGCTTTTCGTAAAACTTCCCCAACCTTTTCAGCCTCTTTGACAACGGCATAATATTGCAAGCAATTACTGCCAATGGCGCCTTTTCAATGATAGCGGCGTTTGCCCTTAGAATTGCGCTAAGAAACACAAATTCCTTTTCTGACCTTTTGCGCATGATGCCTGCTATATGTTTTTTGCTTTTTTCACTAAGTATAAAAAAATACCATGGCTGGAGATTGTGCACTGACGGGGCATCACAGCCTGCGCTTATAATCTTTCTAACGGCATCTTTTGGCACTATCCTGTCTTTGTATGCCCTTATGGTTTTTCTTGATTTTATGGCTGTATCTAAATTCATAATTTGTGATTCTTGATTATCCGGCCCGTAAGCCGTACTGCCTCTTTCAGGCTTGTGAGTTTCGGCAAGATATCTTCGGGTATCTGTATTCTATACCTTTCTTCTATGGCAGCTAATATTTCAAGCGCCATCATTGAATCCATTCCGAGGTCTTCAACAAACCTCGCATCATCAGTAACCTTATCCTGCTCCACTTCTGCTATCTCCGCTACCAGCGACCTGAGCTCTTTCTTAAGTTCATTTAATGTAGGTTTTTTCATATCCCCCTATTGCCATCCTTATTTTTTTTATTAGCGCTATATAGCCAGGCCGCCGTCAATCCTTATTACCTGTCCCGTTATATACCCTGCATTTTCACTAACCAGAAAGGCTACAAGATCTGCTATCTCTTGCGGCTCACCCAATCTTCCTACAGGTATCATTCTGATAATAGCCTCTTTATGTTTTATCCCTTTAGCCATATCGGTATCTAAAAAACCTGGGGCAATCGCGTTGACCCTTATATTATATCTGCCAACTTCTTTCGCAAGCGCCTTTGTAAATCCTATAATACCGGCCTTGCTCGCCGCATAATTTGTTTGCCCTGGCATCCCGGTAATACCTGAGACGGAACTTATATTAACAATACAGCCCCTTTTTTGTTTCATAAGCGTGACAATAGCGGCGCGGGTAACATTATAGGTACCTGTCAGGTTTGTATCTATAACATTTACCCAGTCTTTTCTTTGCATCATCATAAGCGGTTTATCGCATATTATGCCGGCATTATTAATAATAATATCAAGCCCGCCAAACGTATTTCTAGTATAATCAATCAGCGCCTTTGCTTCAGAGGGTTTTCGTATATCCGTATAAAAAGCCCTTACATTATAAGGCAGCTCCACGCACAGCCTGTCAGCATCCTGTTTGCTGTTTTTATATGTAAAAACTACCTTGCAGCCATTCTGCGCAAGCGCCTTTACTATGAAAGGGCCTATCCCTCTTGCACCGCCTGTTATAATAGCTATATTATTATGGGAAGTCAACTTATAACTCCTTTTGCCGCATTTTGTTGTTTTTTATATACTCAAAGGCAAGCCTTATCTCGTTATGCTTTAGACTTTTATACCTGAATCCCTCTTTACCCAGAATAGCATGCGCATTATCGCTGTTAAATCTTGCCCTGAAATTCAAATACGGGACAAACGGGCTTATTATTTCCTTCTGCACTCTGCTTAAGCTGCTGTAGTCAAATCTTTCATGGGGTATGCACGCAGGTACGGGCATATCAAAGACATCGCTGGCAATATCAAGAATATGTTGTAATCTTATATAACGCGTATTCACTATATGGTAATTCCTGTTTTTTGCATTCGCTGAATTTGATATGACAAATATGGCTCGCGCCGCATCATCTACGCATATAAAGTTATACCTTGCATCAGCCCTGGCAGGGACACTCTTAAGCGCACCTGATATAAAAAACCTGAACGGCCTGAAAAACCCGCTGAATAACCCGTAATCAGTTACAGGCAGGCCTTCGGTTATGATAGAGGGCCTGAACACATCCACTAAAAGGCCTTTTTTTCTATAGCAACCGACTGCTATCTCAGCTTCATATTTCGTCTTTTCGTATAGATTATTGAAACCCTGTGATAATTCAAGCTGATTTTCGTGAAAACTGAAATCCTCAAGCCCTTTACTGCCCAGCACATATGCGGTACTTACATGATTTACCTTTTTAAGTTTCCCTGACTTCCTGCATTGCAGCGCAAAATCCAGAATATTTATCGTTCCTGTTGTATTAACACAGCTTATATGTTTATAGGAATTTTTTATATCCAGCTCCGCCGCAAGATGAAATATAATATCAAGGTTTCCCCTAAGCTGTTTTAACGCCTTCCTTCCTATGGCAAGGCCTTTTTTTGTAATATCGCCCTCAATGGCTGTTATTCTGCTAAGGCGCCTGGCAGCTGAAACCCTGTATGTTGCCGGCTTATCCAGTAATTGCTTTATCTTTGCCAGGGGGTCATTGCCGGCAGAGGGCCTGATAAGCAGAAATACATTGGAGTCTGTATTATCCAGTATTTGCGCTAAAAGCCTGCTTCCCAGAAAACCGGTTGCCCCTGTTATAAGTATATTATCCGGCATATTCTTCAATCAGCCCTCGAGATTATAAGCGATGAATTAGTCCCTGTCGGGCTAAAAGCGTTTGTGAGAATATTATTTATGCCTATGTTTAATGGCTTATCTCTGACGATATTCAAGCCGCATCTTTTATCAGGAACTAAATAATTTACAGTGGCAGGGACAGCGCCTTCCTGAAGGCAAATCGCTGCCGATGCGCAATTAAAAGCGCCCCCTGCGCTAATCGGTTCGCCTATCATTGACTTTATAGAAGTTACCGGCACATCGGCCGAAGCCGGGCCAAATACATTTTTTATAGCCCTGGCCTCCATTAAATCCCCATCAGGGCTGGAATTGCCGTATCCAAAGATAACGTCTATATCCTTACTGTTTAAAGACGCGTCTTCAAGCGCCTTATTCATGGCCATTGATGCTCCATCACCACGAAGATTGCACCTGAGCCTGCTCTCAGGATCAAATGCTATGCCATAACCTGATATTCGGGCATATATTTTTGCGGACCTTTTTACCGCATGTTCTAATTCTTCAAGCACCAGGATACATGAGCCCTCCGAAAATATAGCCCCGTTTCTTCTTTTATCGTATGGGGCACTTATAAATTCTTTTGAGCCCGGCCTTGAGCCTGAAAGAAATCCTGATTTATAAAAACCGAGAAAGGCCTCCAGGCACATCTCATCCACTGCCCCTGCCAGCGCGATATTGTAGTTATAATTTTTCAGCATGCTCATCGCGTAGAAGATTGCGTCCATGCCCGAGCAAAGGCTTGATGTTATGGTAGAATTAAAACCTTTTATATTAAACTTGATCGATATATGACTGGCAGAAGCGTTTAAAACCGTGTTTGGAAAAAGTGCCGGGTTTGTAAAGCTGGGGCCGTTGCGCAATATATCTCTGTCGAAATCAATTATGCTTTGCATGCTTCCCGTAGCGGTTCCAAGTGATACTCCAAAAAAATTCGACATATCTTCATTAACCGGATATTCAATCCCCGCATCGATAAGAGCCAGCTTCGAGGCGGAAAGAGCCAGCTTAGTGCTTCTGTTTAAATTACGTAAGCCCTTTTTCCCAAGAAGTTTTTCCGCGTCAAAATCAATTACCTCACCGCCTGTTTTACAGTTTAAATTAGAGGTATCAAACAGGCTTATATCTTTTATGCCAGAGACTCCTCTCTGCAGGGCAAGATTAAAGTTGTCTTTACCGATAGCATTTGGCGATACAATTCCTATGCCGGTAATCACAATTTCTCTCCCGCCTTCTATTATTTTATTTTTTTTAACCATGTTCAAGATAAACTCCTAAGCTACTTCTCAAAAGAGATAGTAATTCTTAATGTAAGCTCCTGTTCTTTCATGGATTCATGGAAAGGTAAAAAAGGCGCTGCGTGTTCAATACCGGATAAGGCATGCTTTTGCAGTATTGGATTCTTTGTTGATTTTTCCTGTACTATACCCGCGTTTAAAAGCATGCCTGTCCTTGACAGGGTAAAAACAAGGGTTACTCCGCCTTCCATAAAATAAGAAGGCTTGCTTGCCTGAGCAGATCTATATATCTGCGACCTTACCGCATTATAATAATCAAGATATATCGGCTCTGAGGACAGGTCTATTGTGTCGTCTGCTATAAGCATTGAATTATCAGAAGCAGCGGGTTTTATTGAAACCACTTCACTGACAGGAGATACACTTGGTGTTATTTTTTCATACACTTGATTTTCCGATACAGGCTTAGGGGGCTGACTTACACCACTTTTCTGCTCTTGTGGTTTTTCTGCTTTGGCTTGGACAACGGGTTTCTCTGTCGGCTTCTCCGCTATAAGCTTTGAGTATATGGGTACCTTTCGTTCAGGATGATAAACAAACTCTGTCTCTTCCGGCTTTTGAAACTTTGTCGCGCTTCTTATATGCGGTAGTGGCACAAAAATAAATATGTGCAATATAAGCGAGGCGATTAAGGCGTTTGTAAATATCTTATCAGATGTCATGTTAGTGTTATTATAATACTATACGTTCGTGCATGTCAATATGTAGTTAAAAAACCATGTGTCATTGGGAGGAAGGCGCACCAAAGGTGCGACTGACGTGGCGACCGAGGACGAAATGTCCGAGCGACCAAAGGAAGTCCCCCGGGGGAGAAGTGCCGCGAGCTCCGCAAGCGGCCAATCTAAAGCCCATATGTATTCAATAACAGCTTATATATAACTATCGCTTATACCTTTGCCTCCGCAACGATGGTATTTTTGCATAGACCTAAAATCAGGGCAAAAAAAGCCAAATCGTTGCTTCGGCAAAGGTATAAACGATTACTATAATTCGTAATTTCAAGCAGAGTCAAAAAAACTCGCACCAACAAGGTCCTGCGCAAATTGCTACAAGCCTTGAAAAATTGTATCAGCAAGTATTAAAACTTTACTTTAGCGCCTGTCATAATAGTGAATCCTGGCATAGGATAACCTTTATTCTTTTCATAAGTTCTATTAAAAAGATTATCTATATTTATAAAATATCTTGTATGATCATCTATATCATAATAACAATCTGTTCCAAAAATCCAGTAATGTTTGACTTTCGAATTATTGGTAGTATCAGAAAAAACATTGCCTACATACTGTCCTCTGAATCTTGTAATTATACCTGATGGATGATCGTATTGCGCTGAAAAATCAAACTTATGCTTTGGTGTATATACAAGATATTTTTTGGTGTCTTTGTCCTTTGCCTTAGTAAATGTATAATTAACCATACCTTTTATATTATTGAATACAACTGCTTCGCTTTCTAATTCCAAACCATCTATTCTTGCTTTATTTACGTTTGACGGTTTCCAATAGTTAATCCCATCCGAAGGGTCTTCCGCCCAAAGGATAAGATCCTTCATATCAGTTCTAAAACACGTAGCGCCTCCTTTTATTTTTAATGGGATCTTATCAGAAAGATTAAAATCAATAATATTATCAATGCCAACTTCATATGTCTGACCTGTCTCTGGTGCCAAATTTGGATTCCCCTTTGAATACATACCGTCGTCAGGCCAATACAGATCATTAAATGTAGGTGCTCTATAAGACTCTGCATAAAGTGCTCTTATTTTATGCTTGCCTATTGTCAAAACTCCATTGATGTTGGGGCTAAGCTCTGAACCAAATGTAGTATAATCATCAATACGTACACCACCAATTACATTAAGTATATCAAAGAACTTTAGGTCTAAGAGACCATATGCAGATCGAACTATAAAATCTCTTTTCCCACTAGAAGAACTATTAAGCAAATACTTACTTCCTTCTATTCCTGCCATAATAGTGTAATTATTGAATAACACATACGATGTTTGTAAAAGAGCTGACCTATTCTTTGTTTGGTGGGTAACTTTATCAAGATCAGGATATACGTTTTCAATAAATTCAAGCCTGTCCAGATTTTGATATGCCTGCAGTTTGATATGCAGTTTATCATCAAAGTTGGAATTCCATAAAGCATTTATATAGTTCTGGTGGGTCTCCTGTTTATCATCATTATCAGGCGCTGTCACTGGTCCTGGCGTACCTACTTCATCTCTATAGTACCTGGTATTAACACTTATATTGTGTTGTTTTGTAAACTCATAACCTACTTTTGCTGTATATGTCTCTGCATGATAATTAGAATTATCACGACTGCCCTTTGTATTATCATTAGCTGCAGTTAAAAAATAATTGAATTTTCCTATCTTTGCACCATTTGTTATGTCATAGTTATTAGTATAAAATGTTCCAAACCTTCCTGCTATAGTTGTCTTAGGAACTTCTTCTTTACCTTCTTTTGTAATAATGTTTACCGTACCGCCAACAGCACCAGAACCATAAAGGCTTGAAGATGGTCCCCTTACAACTTCGATTCTCTCTATATCATCTGTACCATAATTCGCAAGGTTTACTACTCCATCACGCTGATTATTTATAGGCATATCATCAATCAGAATCAATGTCTGACTAGATGTTGCACCCCTAAATCTGACAGAGGAGAGCTGACCTAACGAACCATTATCCTGAACAAGTGCGGATGGCAAAGCAGTCAATATGTCTGATACGCGCATAGGGTTCTTATCTTCTATCTCCTCTTCTGTAATAAGGTCTGTTGCACGTGCTACCTGTCCGTACTCCTGGTATAGCCTGGAAGGAGTGATAACTAATCTGCCGAGATCAAATACGTCTCTTTCTTTTTGTTCACCAAGCTGAACCGTCTTTGTCTCATCTGATAAAACATTACCTGCAAAAAACATTACCACAAAAACCGCCATCAATGTCTTGCGCATTGCACTTCCTCCTTTTTTTTAGGTATTCGGGCTTTAACCGCTGCGCGACAGCCGCGGGATTTCACCGCAGTTTCCCTTGTGTTAAAAAAAACCCCATTACAAAGTTATATGTATAAGCTGTTGCCAGCAAACTTTGTAACGGGGTAGCACCCTGTTTACCCTCTCGCTTAAGAGGGTTTGCATTCCCTTTATATGCGGATATCTGCCTTTCTCCGAGGCCTATCCTTGATTATGCAGGCAGGTCTTCTGACTTGTGGCTTTCTTCCTACTCGCCACGCCTTCCCGGTAAATTTACCAGTGGCTTATTATGGCTTTCGTTCCACTTACAGCGGCGGGACCGTATCCGAATCAAACGGAATTCCCTTTTAAGGCTTTCGCCTCCTGCATATCTAAATTTTCACTTATTATAACTTGTATCGCTCTATTGTCAAGAACTAACTTAGTTATAAACTTCTAACAAACACTACGATATCGTTTATGCCTTTGCCTACGCAGCGATGGTATTTTTGCATAGACCTAAAATCAGGGCAAAAAAAGCCAAATCGCTGCGCCAGCAAAGGCATAAACGACAATCGTAGTTATTCAAGATTCTCGGGAATAATCTATAACCGCCTCGTAAAGGGGATAACTACAGGCTTACCGGCTAAGATGTTTTCATCGACAATGCATGTGGCATTAAACGTCTTCTCAAGTATATCATATTTTAAAATATTTTTAGGTGTATCAAAACCAGCTATCCTGCCTTTATCCAGCAAAAGCAGTTTGTCGCAATATTGCGATGCCAGATTAAGATCATGCAATACGCATAATATGGTAAGGCCATTATCCTGCTGAAGTGACTTTATAAGATCCAAGATGTCTGTCTGGTACCCTATGTCAAGGTGCGCTGTGGGCTCATCAAGTAGAAGAAGTTTTGGCTCTTGCGCCAATGCCCTGGCGATTAAAACACGCTGTCTTTCGCCTGCACTTAATTCATCTATCGGCCTCTCTTTAAGGGCCATTAAACCCGTACGCTCTAAGGCATGATTAACCTTTTCTATATCCTCTTTTTTTTCATGGCCAAGAAATCCAATATACGGGCTCCTACCCATAAGCACTATCTCCTTAACTGTGAAGGAAAATATACTCACAAGCCCTTGGCTCACCATTGCAAGTTTTTTCGCCAAACTAAACGCGCTTAAAGAGTGGATGTTTTCTTCTTCAAGAAAAACACTTCCCTTAGAGGGTTTTATTATATGCGATAGAGTCTTTAAGAGAGTGGTCTTACCCCCTCCATTTGGCCCTATTATGCCTATGAATTCAGCTTTTTTTACGCTAAAGGATACGCCTTTAATAACAAGGTTATCTATATATCCGCTTTCTATATTTTCTACTTTTAAAAAATCCATAACAGCCTACTTGGGTGCTTTTGAACGTTTAAGAAGAAAAATGAAAAATGGCCCGCCGCATATAGCGGTTATAACACCTATGGGAAGCTCTATCGGCTGGGTCAGCCTTCTTGCTATAATATCGCATAATATAAGATAGATACCGCCGCACAGCGCGGATGTCGGTATAAGCCTTCTATGGTCAGGGCCGATAATCCTTCTTGCTATATGGGGTATTATAAGCCCGACAAAACCTATCATTCCGCAGACAGATACTATCGCGGCTGTCATCGCCGATGAAAGGACAAAAAATACAAGCTTTATCCTTTCTGTATCAAGCCCCATTGTTATTGCCTCTTCTTCTCCAACGCTCATAATGTTTAAGTTTCTTGCCAAAAGAGTACTCATGATAATACCGATCAACGATACCGAACATACCATAAAGAGCAGGCGCAGGTCATAGATCTGGGTGTTACCAAGCAGCCACCATAAAGCGCTGTGCAGACCTTCTTTTTCAGTGGCAGAGACAATAAACATAATAATACCAGACAGCATGGATGTCACAATCACACCCGAGAGCAATAGGTCTTCTACCCCTACCCTTGAGCCTTTTCTAGAAAGGAAATATACAAATACTATGGAACAAAGCCCGAATATAAAAGCGGATAAAGGAATTGATAAACCGCCTAAAAAAGATAGGTGCATACCAAAGATAATAGCTATAACAGCCCCTAACCCTGAACCGCTTGATATGCCCAATATATAAGGGTCTGCCAAAGGATTTTTTAAAAGCCCCTGCAGTATAGCGCCTACTACTGCAAGTGAGGCCCCGGCTGACAGGGCCAAAATAATTCTGCTTGCCCTTAAAACGAGTATTCCGCGCATTGCCGGGCTTAACAGCATAGCAGGAGATATAGATACGCTGCCGATTAAAAGCGACAGCAAAGCAGATGCAAATAAAATAAGGAAAAGTAATATTACGGTTTTAGCGTAATGAATTTTCATAAAACCTTTCATGCAATTCTATCAGGCCTTGGGCTACCCTTGGCCCCGGCCTTAATATAATATCAGGGTTTATGCCTATAAATATCTTATCATCCCTGACAGCTTTTACATTTTCCCAGCCTAATCTTTTTGAAAAGTTCTCATTGACCCAGGAATCGGATTTCATATACGCTAAAATAATCCTGTCGGGATTTCTAAAGATCACCTCTTCAGGGTCTATCCGCGAAT
>Ga0268276_1001676_pt1 | contig 20932 bp, 17 predicted proteins | sample saktaG_4_FD_190145 | JGI IMG/M metagenome (GOLD analysis project Ga0268276, IMG submission 190145) | Saline water microbial communities from Sakinaw Lake, British Columbia, Canada - sak_2010_1_5_45m | ecosystem: Environmental > Aquatic > Non-marine Saline and Alkaline > Saline ... | reverse complement strand
ACAGAGTTCATTGGCTTTTGCTATGTATTTTAAATCAGAAATACCACAAAGAGAACCCAAAGAAACGATGGTTTCATATTCCGGACCTCCGTAGGAGGGGTCAACTTTAAGGTCTGGATCATTGATCTCTACTACCCGTTTACAGCGGATGGGACAGGCATAACAGCCTTTAGTACCTTTTAAGATGGTTTTGTTATAGGTTTCGGCGGTTAGGTTTTCTCCTTCTTTAAAATAGCCGGTAGTCCAGTTATAGGAGGGAAGGCATCCTGCTTCGTAAAAAGGGCGAATTACCCCTGGAGTACCTAATTCCCGAAGATCTCGGCTTAGGGGATTATCCATAACTCTTTTAGTAATCTCTTTGGTTACTTGACTTACTCTTTCTTTATCGTAAAGTTCTATCGGTTTAGTTCCTCTTACGGCAATGGCTTTAAGTTTCTTGGAACCCATCACTGCTCCTAAGCCATTTCTGCCGTTAAAGTGTTTTAATTCATTGACGATATTGGCAAAGCGAACCAGGTTTTCTCCGGCTGGACCGATCTGGACAATCCTGATCTTATCATCAGCTAATTCTTCTTTGATTATCCTCTGGGTTTCTCCGGTGTCTTTACCCCAAAGATGGGTGCCATCTTTTATTTCTACCTTACCATCTTTAATATAAAGATATACGGGAACGGGAGAACTGCCTTTAATGATAATAGCATCAAAACCGGCTTTCTTCAGTTCCGGTCCCCACCAACCTCCGGCTTCGGCTTCACCCTGGGCTCCGGTTAAAGGGGATTTGGCACAGACGGTGTAGCGGGGAATAGCCGGGGCAGGGGCACCGGTAATTACACTGGGAGCAAAGATGAGAAGATTATCGGGAGATAGTGGTTCAATGTGGGGCATCATCTGGTTTAACATATAGTAAAGGGCTAAAGCTCGGCCTCCCCAGTAAGTACGGTAAAAGGTCTCGGATGGATGTTCTATCCAGTGTTTTTTTGAACTTAAATCTAGGTGAAGTATGCTCCCAGTATAGCCATAAGACATAGTTAGTTTTCTCCCCTTTCGGATATTTTAAAGATTATTTCATCGAGCCTGTTTCCAAAAACCTTTCATGCCAGGATAGAGCTTCATCAATTAAGTGGGGTATATGACCTCCTTTTCCTAAAGCTCTCTGGTAGTAATTTTTCAACTTAGATTTATATTCGGGATGAGTACAATTATTGATTATTGTTTCAGCCCTTTCCCGAGGAGATAATCCTCTTAAATCTACTATCCCCTGTTCGGTTACTATTACCTGGACATCATGTTCGGTATGGTCGACATGAGAGACCATGGGAACCACACAAGAAATATCTCCGTTCTTGGCAATAGAGGGGGTGACAAAAATAGAAAGATAGGCATTCCTGGTAAAATCTCCTGAGCCTCCTATACCATTCATCATTTTAGTTCCCATGATGTTAGTAGAATTTACATTACCATAGATATCTATCTCTATAGCTGTATTTACCGCAATGGAACCTAGCCTTCTAATAATCTCCGGGTTATTGCTAATTTCCTGAGGGCGTAAGATCATCTTCTCCTTATATCTTTTGAGATTACTATAAAATCTTTGCTGCCCTTCTTCCGAAAAAGTCAAAGAAGTCCCAGATGCTATCCTTATTTTACCGCTATCGATTAGATCAAGAATTGAATCCTGAATGACCTCTGAATAAAAATCAAGATCTACAAAAGGAGAATTTAATAATCCTGCCAAGACTGCATTAGCTACACTCCCGACTCCAGATTGTAAGGGAAGAAGGTTTTGGGGTAGTCTATGATACTTAACTTCATTTCTTAAAAAATCGACTAAATAATTAGCAATTCTTTCGCTATATTTATCTATAGGAGCCAGAGGAGATGCCTGATCCTTACTATCGGTTATTACAATAGCTTGAATCTTTTTGGGGTCGGTAGGGATATAGGATGTTCCAATTCTATCTCCAGGTTTTATAAGAGGGATAGGATAACGTCTTGGAGGATCTTGGGGTTGATAAATATCGTGGATTCCCTCGAGTTCTAAAGGTTGACGATTATTTATTTCTACTATAATGGATTTTGCTTGGTCAATAAAGGTAGGGGAGACACCCACAGAAGTACTGGGAATAATATTTCCCTCTTCATCTATCGCGATTGCTTCAATTATTGCTAAATCAATTTCGCCAAAAAAACCGTAGCGAACCTGCTGAGCAAAATGGCTAAGATGAATATCAGCATAAGCAATTTTACCACTGTTGATATTATCTCTAAGTAATTTATTGGTCTGATAGGGATACCTTCGAGCAATTATGCCTGCTTCTGTTAGGGCTCCATCTAATTCTTCTCCAACTGAAGCCCCGGTCAGTAAACTGATCTGAAGTTTTTCTTTGCTCGTTCTCACTCTTTTGGCCAAAGCTAAGGGGACTGCCTTCGGATATCCTGCTGGAGTAAAACCACTGGTTGCTACTGTCATTCCATCTTTTATTAATTCTGCTCCCTCTTCTGCACTCATTATCTTTTCTTTTAACTTGCTGTTTCTTATCCTCTCATTTATTAATTTCATTAATATTTCTCCTTAAAAAATAATGAAATCTGAATTAATTATGATCGATTTACTTTTTTTCTCTAAGTATCTTACAAATTATTTATAAAGTTCGTGATTTCGCATGCAATATCTTCCGCTCTTAATCCAAATTTCTTTTTCATCTCCTCATTTGTGCCTGACTTGCCGAAAACATCCCTTACTCCTATTCTCTTTAATTTAACAGGACATTTTTCAGAGAGAACTTCTGCAACCGCCGAGCCCAGCCCTCCAATGATATTATGATTTTCTACAGTTACTATCTTACCGGTTTCTTGGGCAGCTTTGATTATTGCTTTCTCGTCAATTGGTTTTATAGAACTCATGTTAATAATTCTTACACTTATACCTTCTTTTTCTAATAATAACGCCGCACTAAGGACCTCGTCAAATATTGCCCCACATGAAATTATTGTTATATCACTGCCATTTTTTATGGTCACAGATTTTCCCAATTGAAATTTATAATCAGAAGGAACAATTGAAGGCATAGCATCTCTGCCTATTCGCAGATACATCGGCCCATTATAATTAACTGCAAATTTAACTACTTCTTCGGTTTCCAATCCATCTACCGGTTCTACAACAACCATGTTAGGGATAGCGCGCATAATGGCAACATCCTCTAATGATTGATGAGTTGCCCCATTCATTCCTACAAAAAGCCCAACATATGCTCCTATAATTTTCACATTTAATTTAGGATATGCTACGGAAGTAACAACCTGGTCACAAACTCTTCTTGAAGCAAAGACAGCAAAAGAACAAGCGAAAGGAATAAATCCAAGAGTGCTCAATCCGGCAGCAACGCCAATCATGTTTTGTTCAGCAATTCCCATTTCAAGAAACTGTTTAGGGAAGTCTTTTTTAAACCCTTCAATCTTGATAGAGGAAGCAAGATCCGCATCTAAAACTAAGATATTAGGATTTTCTTTGGCCAATTTAGTTAAAGTATTGCTTAAAGCTACTCGGGGAGAAACTTTATCTGACATTTAATTTTCCTCCTTCATTTGTGTTAAAGTAATTTCAATTTCTTCTCGAGGACAGCTTAATTCTTTTAAAGCACTTTCAACTTGTTCTGCCGTCATGGTTACTGCATGAGATTTGATCTGGTTTTCATAAAAAGAAATTCCCTTTCCTTTAATAGTGTTTGCAATTATTGCTGTAGGTTTTTTCTTAATATTTTTTGCCTCATTTAAAGCATCTATGATCTGAGTAAAAGAGTGGCCATCTTCTATTTGAATAACATACCAGCCAAATGAAGCCCATTTATCACAAAATGGTTCAAGGGGCATGACCTCACACGTTTTGCCCGATAAGGTTAATTTATTATAATCTATAATTGCAACTAGGTTATCCAATTTAAATTTGGAGGCACACATTGCTGCTTCCCAAACCTGTCCTTCGGCTGATTCTCCGTCACCTACAATACTATAAGTACGAAAATTTTTGCCTTTTAATTTTGCCCCAAGTGCAATTCCTACTGCAGCAGATATTCCTTGTCCTAAAGCACCCGTGCTCATATCTATTCCGGGACATATTTTCATATCAGGATGGCATTGAAGAATACTATCAACTGTATCAAGGGTGGAAAGAACCTTTTCGGAAAAATATCCTTTTTGGGCAAGAATAGCATATAAAGATAGACAGGAATGACCTTTTGATAATACGAAACGGTCTCTATCTTCCCACTGTGGATTTTTCGAGTCAATATTCATTTCACAAAAATATAATACAGTTAGTATTTCAACAATAGACATGGAGCCGCCTATGTGGCCAAAACCCGATTTCCCAATCATTTGAACGATTTTAATTCTGGCTTGACGCGCTATTTCTTCAAATTTTTCTTTTTCAATAACTTCATTATCCAATTCTTGTTTCCTCCTACAAAAACATCATGAACGGCAACTGCTAATGGCTCGGCTAAAGCGCCCAGTCTCGGGTCAATTTCTTTGGGAAACCTATGAACTCTATTAATAGGAGCTTTAACATATTCTGCAAATCCTCCTTGCTCATTAATTCCAAAAATCTTCAGGTTTTCACAAGTATTATTTTTGCCCTGGGAGCACATTTCACATTTTTCACAACTTATATACGGTTGAACTACAACCGTATCATTAATTTTAAGGTGCGTATTGGCCTTAGAGCTTATTTCTGCTATTTCCCCACAAATTTCATGTCCTAGTACCACGGGAATTTTTGCAGTAGAAAGCTCTCCTTTAAATAAGTGAATATCAGAACCACATATAGATGCAAATTTTACTTTTATTAACACTTCTTCGTTTTGTATTTTTGGTTTAGGAATTTCTTTAATTCCAATCTTATTATATTTTGAAACAATTGCCGCCTTCATAAGACCTCTCCTTCTTAAACAATTCTTACTCGAAATTGATAAATTACAATTTCATTAATATAATTAACTAAATTAAGAATTGTCTTATCTCATAAAAAGACCTCCATTGATATCAATGGTTTCTCCAGTAATAAAGTTGCAATTAATTAAAAGTTCTATAGCTTTGGCAATATGAATAGATTCTCCAATTTGTTTAAGAGGGGTTGCCTCTTTGAATTGTATCATTTTTTCAGGTGTGTGTACTTTTTTATGAAAAGGCGTATCTATTACTCCTGGTGCTACTGCGTTAACTCGGATGGTAGGAGCCAACTCCTTTGCTAAACCCCGTGTGAACGAATCAATAGCTCCTTTACAAGCACCGTAAATTGTAGCTCCTGCAGCTCCGGAGCGTATGGCAATAGAAGTAATATTTACAATACAGGGATCATTTCCCTTTTCGAGTAAAGGAATACAAAGAGAGGAAAGTTTCATAACAGAAAAAGTATTTAATGAGAATGTTTCAATCATTAGCTTCCATTCTAACTCTTTAGCTGCTTCTCGACGGATCAGTCCTCCCGCATTATTTACTAAAACATCAAGCTTGGGAAACTTTTCTGTAACAGTATTAAATAATTTAAGGCACCCTTCTTCTTTAGATAAATCTGCCTGTACCAAAAATGATTTACCTCCTTTTATTTCTACGTCGGCAGCGACTTTTTCAGCTTCTTTTTGTGAACTATAATAATGGACGATAATTTCATTTTGAAAAGCTAAAAACCTGGCAGTTTCTGCACCTAAACCTGTGCTTGCACCGGTAATAAGTATTATTTTAGACATTTTTGCCTCCTATATAAATTATTAAATTAAATATCACTACGTTGGAAATTATATTACAAAATTACATACCTAAGTAATAATTTTTATTTATAACTAAATAAAAATTATTATTAAAAAATTCATTTTACTTTGTGAAAATTATATATTAATTGTTTCAAAGAGGTGTCAATAAATATTTAATCCCCGTCCCTTTTGAAGACTTATCAAATGCTTCTTCCCATTGTTCAAGGGGCATAACTTCACTTATAAGTGGTTTTGTTATAACCAATCTTTTAGCTAAAAGCTTTATAGCCTTTTCCCAGGAAGGTCACTTTTGCACAAAAGTTCCATTTAAAACTAATTCTTTAAGGGTAAAACGGGTAAGATCCATTATAATAGGTCGGCTGAATAAGCCTACTTGAGTATAGACTCCTCCTTTTTTATAACATTTAAGCACAATTCAACCGCTGTTTCTGCCCAGAACACTCTAAAACCATATCTGGGCCAATATTATCACAATATTTTACAATCGACTTTATTAATTCTTTGTCAGAAGTGTCTAAAATTATATCTGCTCCCAACTTTTCGGTTAATTTTAATCTATTAACTTTTTCGATAAAAGTTTTCGCATATTTTCGATTCCTTTTTTTGCTGCTGTATCTGGGTCCGGTAAAGGAAATGCTTCTAAAGATAAAAATCCTTGATAATTTATTTCTTTTAATGCAGAAATCACTTCTTGAAAATTTAGATGGCCATATCCTGGAACCCAGCGATTACTATCGGCAATGTGAACATAACCAATTAAATTTTTAGCTTCAAGTATGCTATCTCTAAAAGAAGAGTCTTCTATATTCATATGAAAAGTATCTATATGTAATAAAACATTGTTTTTTCTGATTTTTTTTAGAAAATTAATACCTTCTGAAACAGTATTTAACCAATTTACTTCATACCTATTAATCATTTCAACTAAAATGGTTACCCTGTATTTCTGAGCAAAGTCAGCACACTCCTGGCAAGCTTCTATTGCCCATTCAATAGACTGACTTTTTTGGGAACCTTCTGGCAAATTTCCTCGAATTAAACCAATAATAACAGAAGAATTAAATTGTGAAGCAAGATCAATGTGTTCTTTTATTCTGCATATGGCTGCTTTTCTAATTACGTTATCAGGATCGATAAAAGTTAGTCTCTCACTTGGAACTACTTGCCCAGTGCCTAAAGCAGTTAAAGTCATTTTTTTTTCTTTTAAAACCTCTTTTAATTCCTTTCTTTTAATTATTTTAGGATCTCTTAAAGAAATTTCTACTCCTTCATAACCCAGTTTACTTAATTTTTCAATGTTTTCCAGAATGTTTCCCTTATACATTATTGGTCCAAATTTAGCTTCACTGGTAGTAATTACTCCACCAATTTTCATTTTATTCTTCTCCTTTATTTATGGTAAATTATTGTGTAGTCTATTTATATTACTAAATTTATAAAAATATCAAGCTTTATACCACTTCATTTTATGGGTTTTACTTTTAATTAGGTTTATTCAATATATATTCTTCCAATTCTAATCTTTTAAGTGTTTCTTTTGTCGGAATTCCAAACTCATCCCATCCTCTTATTTGGTAATAATCGTGAAGCATTTTATTTAAATCTGGAAGATTATTTCCTGCTCCTCCACCTCGAGGATGAGTTAAAATTCTAGGAGGAAGAGTATCATCTTTACGGCTAATTCCTTCCCGGACATTATATAATCTTTTTAAATTAAATATCCTTTCTCCTGCTTCTAGAAAATCTTCTTTAGAAAAATTCCATCCGGTAACTAAATTTAATACTTTTACCAAAGGCTCTACTGTCATTCCTCCAAAAATGATAAACTTACAGCAGTGTAAAGAATCAAGCATACTCATAAGATGTTGAAAGTCAACTACAAACTTTGCTTTTCCTTTAGTTTTAAAGAGATCAATGGTTTCCTTGTAGCCTAAATCAGGCATAGAAGCTCCGTCTTCAAAGTCATGAGTAAACGCCTGAAGGTGACAAGCACCTCTATTAGAAGTAGCATAACCTAAAGCTACGCTAACTTTACCCCTGGGATCATGGGCAGGAAAATCTAAACCTTTTACATGTACTGCAAATTCACAACTATTTCCTCCAATTTCCTTGGATGCCTTGACTAATCCTTCCCCTAGTAGTTTTCCTAAATCTTGTCTATTTACAATCTTCTTTATCATCTCTAACAGAGCATCCCCATTTCCCCATTCCATCTTTAAACCACCAGTATCTTCTTTGGTTATCAGGCTTCTTTCGTAAGCTTCCATACAAAACGAAATAGCTGAACCGGTAGAAATGGTATCTAACCCATAACGATTACATAATTCATTAGCTTTACAAATAACTTTAATATCATCCACCAGGCAATTTGAGCCTAACATACCAATGGTCTCATATTCAGGTCCCGCAGTTTCTTCCAGCTTATACTTTCCTTCGGTTATTTCTACTGTTCTGCCACAACCAATAACACATCTGCCACAATGATAACTCTTCTTTAACACAGTTTTTGCCATATATTGTCCAGATATTTTTTTTGCTCCTTCCCAGCTTCCTTGATACCAATTTTTAATTGGTAAATCCCCTACCGATTCACAATATTCCACTCCATTTGAAGTGCCATATCTTCTTAAAACTTCGGTTTGATCGGTCATGCAAGGGACCATATTTTTAATAAACTGGTTGAATTCTTGTTTGTGAGCAATTTTAACTTCTTTAGTTCCTAATACCCCAATAGCTTTAAGTTTCTTAGAACCCATTACTGCTCCAACTCCAGCTCTACCTGCAGCACGTCCATGTTTACCTTCGTTGATAATACAAGCAAATTTAACTAAATTTTCCCCTGCTTTACCAATACACACTACATGTGAATTCGGACCCATTTCCTCTTTTATTAAAGTGTCGGTTGTAAAAGTATCCTTGCCCCATAAATCAGAAGCATCTTCTATTTTAATCTTTTCATCATTTATAGTAATATAGACCGGTTTTTTTGCCTTTCCTTTAATGATAATTCCATCAAATCCACATTTTTTTAATCCTTCGCCCCATCTGCCTCCGCAATCAGATTCTGTATAAATACCAGTTAAAGGAGATTTAGTTATTACTTCAAAACGATCAGAAGAGAAAGTTTTCGTTCCAGTTAAGGGTCCGGTCATAAAAATCAACACATTTTCAGAGCTCAAGGGATCTGTTTTATTATCAGTGTACTCATACAATAATTTTGCACCTAACCCACTCCCACCAATAAATTTCTTAACTTCTTTTTCTTCTAATGATATCAAGTTAATTTCTTCTGTATTTAAATTTATCTCTGCAATTTTCATAAAATAACCAGGTACCATTTTTCTCCTCCTTTTAATAATTTTGTTTTGTTTTAAATAATAATTTTCTAAGAAAATCTTTTTAACCTCCCCCTATTTGAGGAAATATTTTAATAATATCATTATTTTTTATTATGCAATCTAAAGTAGCAGCGTTATTGTTTATGAGCACTAGGCTTATTTTGTTGGTTGGTATTCCTATTTTTTTTGTAACATCGATCACTGCTTGATTTGAATCCAGGCGTAACGATACTCCCTTTTTGTAGTTATAATCTTTGATATATTTATCTAGGCTGCCAAATAATTTTAAAGTTATATTTAAATTACTCATTTTAATTTCCAAAGCTTACTTCCGATTAATAAAATTTATAGTTTAACTTTAATATAATCTCCGAACAAAGCAATAGTTTTTCTTCCCTTGTTTTCTTGCCTTATATATGCAAAATCATCTTATTCCTTAATTATGAACTATGTCGCTCTTTTATTTTTTTAAAATCTAATGAGGATAAAGTAGGATTTTAATAGCTGTTCTATTCTCCATATCTTTAAAAGCTTCCATCCATTCTTTGAGAGGCCGTTTATCCGAGATAACCTTTGTTATCACATTACCAAAGTTATTGAGAAGGTAAATACTTGTTTCCCAATTTGCCCAATTATGTCCAAATGAACCAATAATCCTTAACTGTTTTCTGCTTATTTGGTTAAAATCTATTGGTACTAACTTCTCAATTAATCCAACCTGCGTTAAAGTCCCACATTTTCTTAAAGATTGAATGCAATTTTGGACAGAACCAACTGCACCAGCACACTCAAAAGCTTTATCAACTCCATATCCTGCTGTTACCTCTTTGACAACTGATAATAAATCTTCTTCTTCAATATTTACTACCTTATTAATTCCCATTTCCTTACTAATTTTTAAACGATTAACATCACATGACATACCTGCTAAAATCACATATGCACCGGCTATTTTCGCAACAAATGCTGTTAAAAGTCCTATTGTTCCCGTACCTGAAACTAAGACAAATTCCCCCAATTTAATTTTGGAAAGTTCAATTACACTATGGACGCATACAGCTAATGGCTCTGCAAGAGCTCCTTCTTCAAAAGATACTTCATCTGGTAATTTATGCAAAGCTTCTTCTCTTATAACACAAAACTCTGCAAAGCCTCCATCAACACCATATCCTATAGATAAACGATTGTCACACATCATATAATTTCCAGTCTGACAATATTTACATGAACCACAGATAGATGCCACTGTTTCCGAAACTACCCTATCTCCTTTTTTAAAAATTTTAACTCCTTCACCAACTTCATGAACGATCCCACAAAGCTCATGTCCCAAAATTACGGGAGGATTCGAAGGTGCAAGATTTTTTTTTATTTTTAAATCGGTCCCACATATACCACAATATTTAATAGCTATCTTTACCTGACCAAAGCTGGGAATTGGTTCATTAACTTCAGATAACTTAAGATTTTCAGTCCCCAATTTTGTTTTAACCAAAGCTTTCATTAAATTTCACCTCATATATTATTATTTTTGTTTTTCACAAAACTCAAAAATGTTTGCTAAAAAAAATTAACAGCACTCAACTTAAAAATTCACCTTCGCCCCATAAAGCAGTTATAACAATAGTTAGGAAGTCCTTAGAATCCGAAAAAGCATTTTTATGACAATCTTGAGAGAAGCAGAAGCAATTTAAGTTTTTGTTACAACCCAAAAAGTACCCATATTTTACAGATAGTATTCGATAGTATCAAACAACCTACTTTAAATTATTTGCTTTATATACCTTGGAAATTTAAGCAACAAAAATAGCTAAAACCCCTTATTTTATTAGTGTTTTATGTTATAATAATTCATGAAAATACTTATAAATAAAGGAGAGTTCCTATATCCTTTCAGCTAAATACTAATCAACAAATAGCTATTAACAATCCCCTATTATCACTTACCGAATGAGAAAGAGAATATCTCAATAACTCCTGGACCGAAAGCTTCAGTAAAAGATATTTCCCTTTATAGAGGAAGATAGGTTTAGCGTATTACATAGTGATAACAAAGCCTCAAGGCCTAATAATCCGGTAAATGTCTATTTGCAAGAAATTATCCCGCTTAGAGATTATCTACTCTACCGTAGTAAGACTCATCAAGGTAATAGACAAACACTATCCTGCCAGAAAGCTTTAAACCCTACCTTGAAGAAAGTCACTATAATGATACCATCTACCGCGTACCAGAAAAAGAACTAAATAGTAAAATTAAGAGGGTACTAAAGATGTCTTAAGGCTTCATTCTCTTTTCCAAAATACACCAATAAATCAGACCGAAGAATTCAAACTTCTTAGCCAAATGTTAAAAGAACAAATTTGAAAAGGTAGGATAAAACCTTCTAAAGAGATAGCACCTGACTTCCTGCAAAACACTACCGACCCGGAGGCTACCTACCGTAAAAAAGGAAGAAGAAATACCTAGATGCACTTTCCGATTAATTGTCCTGAAAGAATTGTATAGGCACCAATAACAGCTACAAATAAAAAAGGACCATTTTATTTCAATTTATCTTTATTATTAAAAGAGCCTCCCATTATTTACCTGCCTAATATCCAACCGTATTTTTATTATACTTCTGTAGATAATATATCAGCCATGTAGATACGCTTATAGGCATCTTCTATATATTTCCATTATCTCCTGTTTCGTAACCTTAAGCGGATGATTATTCAAATCAAAGGACTGCAAGTTGATTGCTATATCCGCAGCTTTTTCAATATCTTTTTCAGTAATACCATAATCTCCATATCCGATAGTCACACCACAATCTTTTAATAGTCGATCAGGGTAAAGAACGCTTTTCTCCGCCCTATCACGTAGCGGGAGACTTCTGACTGAATCATCAAACAGGTCGGCAATTTCAGCGAATTTTACCAAGTTACTTTTGTACGAAACTTCAAGCACCTGTTTTAAACATGCTGCCAAGCTGGCACCGTGCGGCATGTCAACCAATCCCCCTATCGGTTGTGCTATGGCATAGGGAAAAAATAAAAACTAGAATAGGGGGCTACAAGAATAGCGCATAGCCCTAAGTAAAAAGTTTCATAAATATTTCGGCTATTATCAATTTATCTTTTTATTGCATAAGTCATCTTTACATCAGAGTCTTTTCAGCGTTCACCAATGCTCTCACTCCGTCCAATATGGTAAATTTTATAGCATATTCGCGTATTTCGCCTGGCTCAAGAAATTGTAATGTTCCTGCTTTTCGCTCAGCTTCTCTGCCAAAACATTTACAGTTTGATGGACCCACTTCAACGACATTATGACCAGCTTCAAGATTCACCCAATTTATCAACTCTGGTAAGTTCTTCTTTAAATAATCCACTCTCAATCCTATTCCAAGCTTTGTGTTCGCAACAATATAACTACTCCAGCTTCTTTTTTCAATGGTATTATGAAAAAAAATTTGCTGCCCCGAATTTTTCCTTGCAGCACCGTATTTACCGTATACATCTTCTCCAACAACTTTTCCACTAAAAGCATCAAGCACTTCGTTTACTGGAATTATCAATCGACTTCCTTCATCAATTAATGGAAATCCGAAATTTGTATGATAAAGTATCATATGAGGAGTTGTTTTTTGACCTGCATTTAACACTTTATCCTTAATTTCAATTTCGCTATGTCCTAGCCTCGCAGATATCTTGCGCGTCATTACTAAATTCTCTCCGAGCGCACTCACTTCATGCAACTTACCCTGCACAAAAATACTGTACTCATCTCCTTTCCAACAACCATCTGCATAAACGTTATCCGCCGGAATGTTACAAATTCTACCATGCAAACCAAGTTCTTCACCTTCGTCATTACAGGGTGCCCCAACTTGCCTCAAACCACTCAAATGAAGTAGTCCACCTGTATAACTTCTATCAAAACCGCCTCCCTTTGACTCGTAATACCAAGGGGCCACATCCCCAGTTGCAGAGCTCCATCCAAATGGAATCCCTTGATATCTACACGCTCCAATGCCCATTCCGCGACTAAGGTTAACGCTAAACTCAAGGCCGCTCCCTGTCCAAATATCTACAACTTGTACCCCACGGGCACGTCCTTCTATCAACTCACGCACACTCAAACCGCAAATTTGTGAAATATCGCCGACCTTACTTAATAACTCTGCTCTCGAATAATTCGTTCCAAAAATTATTGCCATATCATCACCCACTTTTCCTCTTTTGTGAAAGCGCATCCGCAATCGCTGCAATCCCTAACACACTACCAAAAACTACGCCTTCCCAATATGGCGAAATTCCAATTAACGTCATTGCATTTCCTATTAACACTACCAACAAAAACCCCAATACGCTTCCAATTATACTCCCTTGTCCTCCGCTAACAGATGCACCACCTATAACACAAGCTGCGATATATTTGAGCTCTAATTTTTCAAACGCAATAGGTGAAGCAGAGTATGATTTTGCAGTCAATATCAACCCTGCAAATGATGCAATAGCAGCAGAAACTATAAACATTATCCAACGAAGTTTTGCAGTATTTATACCTACCATTTGAGCGGCTTTTTCATTTGTTCCAATATAAAACAATTTGCTCATTGTCTTTTGCTTTTTTAATAAAAACTGTAGTATTGTTACTACAACTATCAAAAATATAAAATACCAAGGAATTCCAAATATAGTATACGTCCCAATACTTATGAATTCTTCTGGCATATTAGAAATAGGTTTACCTCGTGCAATGATTTGCGTTATGCTTCGTGCTATGTACATAGTACCTAATGTTGCAATAAATGAAGCAATTTTAAATTTTGCCACTAACAATCCATTGAAAAAACCAATAAGCGAGCCTGCTACTATACCACATATTAATGCTAAAATTAGGGATATATCCTGAGATATGAGCCATGCACACACCATTCCTGAAAGTGCCATGACCGATGCAACTGAAAGATCGAAATCTTTCGTAATTAGAAGATATGTTATTCCTATGGTTACGATTGCTTCGGGTGCTTTTCTGTCTGCCATTACAAGTAAGTTATCAGGATTCAAGAATTTGTAGCCAGATGCAATTTGCAGAACTATCGCAATGATTATCAAAAATAGTATTAAAATTGGCTCTCTACGACGAAGTATCGTTTGCAGTAAATTATTTGATTTTACATTTTTTTGTCTTCGTTCATTCTTCGAATCTTTCATTGTATAGGCTCCTCTCGCATTGGAGTATATGTGATACCCATTATACCGCTACCGATTTTTTGTTCTACCTCAGGGTCTTTGCAATCCACTTCTGCAAAAATGGATCCTTTATACATTGCTATTACCCTGTCACTCATACCAAAAATTTCCGGTAATTCAGATGAAATAATTACTATTGCCGTACCTTGATTTGCCATTTTTCGCAACAGCTGATAAATTTCAAATTTTGCGCCAACATCAATACCACGGGTTGGTTCGTCTACAATCAATATTTTTGGACTGGCAAGCAACCATCGGGCAAGTACCACCTTTTGTTGATTGCCACCAGACAAGGAAAACATTTCGTCGTCAATTGAGTTTATTTTTATGTCCAACTTATGAATCATTTCAACAGTATTATTAAAGACTTTATCTTTATTGATAATACCTGTACTACTTACATCATCTATCGTTGCGGCTATTGTATTTTCTTTTATGTTCATCTGCATGAAAACACCAGCTTGTCTTCTGTCCTCAGGAAGATAGCCAATTCCTGCTTGCATTGCATCTTTTACCTTGCGTACATTAAGCTTCTCACTAAAAAGATAAATCTCTGTAGAATCCGGTTTTTGAACGCCAAATATCGTTGTAAAAAGTTCAGTTCTACCTGCGCCTGCCAACCCTGCAAATCCCAATATTTCACCTCTATGTATTTTAAAAGATATTTTTTGAAAACCATCCCCAGAATAATCACTTACTTCTAATACAACCTCTCGTTGTCTTTTCGACTTTAGCGGATACATTTCTGCTAAATCTCTACCTAACATAAGCTCCACTATCTTCTTTTCATCTACATCCGCTATATTCAAAGTAGCAATGTATTTACCATCTTTTAAAACGGTTGCTCTATCTGCTACATTAAAAATTTCAGATAACTTGTGGGTGATATATATTATTGTTACACCATTTCCTTTTAAAACACGCATTATTTTGTATAATTCTTTAATTTCATAATTTGTTAGTGTAGCTGTGGGCTCATCAAAGATTAGTAGTTTGCAGTTTCTTGAAATTGCACCTGCTATTTCAACGATTTGTTGTGCTCCTATGCCGAGATTTTTTACAGGCATATACAGATCTATTTTAAACATACTCAGGATATTAAGCACTTCATCCCCGAGATTGCTTAATTTCATAATTTTAAAAGTATTCATGCGCTCATTTGATGCGCAAATATTTTCCGCAACACTAAGCGAAGGAACCAGCGAAAGCTCTTGATAAACTACGTTTATACCCGCAGTGCGTGCTTGTTGGGGATTTTTCACATTAAGCAATGTGCCTTCAAAAATAATTTCGCCTGAGTCTTTTGATAAGACACCCGAAATAATTTTCACTAGTGTCGATTTACCCGCACCATTCTCACCGAGCAAGGCATGTATTTCTCCCTTGTTTAACTCTAAGGATACATTGTCGAGGGCCTGCGTCCCCCCGAAACTTTTACATATATTTTTGATTGATAAGATAATATTGTTTTCCATAAATAACACCCATACTGCCAATTATTAATCAAGTAGGAGGTAAATGATTAATTGACCTCTCACACCACCGTACGTACCGTTCGGTATACAACGGTTCGTTAGAAATTAGCTACTCTTGTGTATATCTTTCTGTAAAACTTAGGTATCCAAGATCTTAAGCCTTTTGTTAGTTAAGGTTAGGGCAAGTATTGGGCTGTTGGAGATTCTCCAGTAGCCTTTTCTGGCGTTGACATATTCCCAGGGTCTGCCTATTGCACTTTTCTTCTTATTAACTTTCAACTTAAGTTTATCTTCGATAAATTTTGCAATACTTTTCACTATTCTTTCTGCTGCCTTACGGGTTTTCACATATAATTGATTGTCATCCGTATACCGACAGAATTTAGCGCCTTCTGACTTTTGACAGTTCAGCCCTACATCATTGTAAGAGTTGTTGTTTTAAAATTCATTTCACAACATATCCGTTAGATTTACCAAAGTAAGAGAGATTACTTTCACTCCATCTATTTGTTACGTTTACACCGCTTATTTCGGATAGTTTTGTGCTTTTTTTTGTTACGCAATTACCCACAAGCATATGCCTTATATTTAGTTTGTGTTTCTAAAGACCTTAAGTTTTACCGCTTGCAACCTTTTAGATTCCACTAGCGATGGACATCCTTGTTTTGAGCTAATGGTTGGCACTATCAACCCCTGTATCGGGCTTTCACCGACTAGTAATCGCCCATGCTTGGCGCGCACATGATTACCCCCGACATATGTCGGGGGTAATCATGTGCTAATCTACTATTTTTCTAAGTCTTTCAAGAAAATGTCTATATTGCTTGCATCAATAATCATGTTTCCAGTATCTGTAACTTTAGGTATTGGGTTTATACCCGCTGCTTTTGGGTCGCTTACGTCTTTAATCGAGTTAGTGAGAATCCAATACATATAGTGCATTGCCATATACTTTGTCGTAAATGATTTTGAAGCTATTGTAGCCGTAACAATTCCTTCTTTGATGTATCCTAGTAAGTCGGCATCTCTGTCCATTCCAAGTACGATTATTTCGCCTACTTTGCCTGCTTCCTTAACAGCACGTGCAGCTGCAGCACCTCCAACTGAATCAGTGCCTATGAGTGCTTTAAGATCAGGGTTTGCTTGAATTAAAGCTGCTGCTCTTTCTTGTCCTTTGTTAGGATCTGCATCTGTGCTAACCGGTGGTAACACTTCAATGTTAGGATATTTTGCAAAAGTTTCAACATATCCGGAACAGCGTTGGTCGTGAACAGGTACACCGGGTATGGTCAATATTCCAACTTTGCCCTTTTCACCGATAAGTCCTGCAACATAATTTCCTCCTGTTACTCCGACATTATAGTTTGTGCCACCAAGCTCGCCATAATATGCACTTGAATCATTAATGCCGCTAATAACAGTTATTATTGGAATCCCTTTTTTCATAGCATTTTTACATGCACCAATGATTGCATCGCCATCGGCAGGTGAAACGATTATGCCTTTTACGCCTTTTGCTACGAGCACGTCAATTATCCTCGCTTGTTCTTGCCCACTTCCATCGGTAGGTCCATAGAAGTTCTTGTTTCTGTTAAAGTCAATGCCTAACTGTTGTGCAGCCGCTTCCAAGCCTCTTAGTCCATCATACCAATACGGAACGGTTGTATAATACGCTACATAAGCGACTTCCCCTTCAATTTTCGGTCCATAAAGATTTTCACCCGTTGCTTCTCCTGATGATGTTCCGGTAGCAAATGCCGCGCACCATGCAAAAGAAAGCGCTATAATTACTGTCACAAGTAGTAATGCTAAAATATTACTATTTTTCATTTTGTTCCCTCCTTATTTTTTTATTTTCATATAATCATGGTAATGAGCGTGAAGTAGAGTTTCGCGCCTTTTTTAAAGTCCGCTCTTTTCATTTTGTTCCCTCCTTATTTTTTTATTTTTAGCGCTGGCATATAATCATGGTAATGAGCGTGAAGTAGAGTTTCGCGCCTTTTTTAAAGTCCGCTCTATTGATGAGGCTGAGAAAGTATTCAAAAGTACGACACCTACGAGAAAAAATCCTAGTACGCCAGTAAACCAATAAATGCTAACTCTCAACATTACTAATCCATTATCAAGTAAAAACAAGAACGCAAGGCCAAGTGCCGAAGCAAACATGCTCCCACTCCCGCCATTTAATGAACATCCTCCCATAACACATGCTACAATGAGTTTCATTTCCACACCGATATATGCGTTTGGGACAGCTGCTTCTAACCTTGACGAGGATAAAGCTCCACTAAGTGCGCCCAAAATTCCGATTGTAATGTAAAGCATCATGCGGGTTCTTTGGACATTAATGCCGGTAAGTTCTGCCGAATTTTCGTTGCCCCCTATAAAATAGAATTGCCTAAAATATCGCACTTTTCGCAACATGAAATCTATGCACACAATAACTAACACAAACACTATGAACATTGTTGGTATTCCAAATGTTTCACTTGTGCTAAACTGATTAAATTCAGACGTACTAAGGCGCACAGGGTTTCCTTGTGAAAGCGCAAGTACAAGACCACGCACAATCGTCATCATTGCAAGGGTTGCAATAAAAGAATTTACTTTAAGAATGGTTACTACTAATCCATTTATCAATCCTATGAGAGCACCTACCGCCAATGCAGCAAATATAGCAAGATAAATGTTCATATTTGCAGCTGCAAGGGTAGTGAAAATGAATCCAGAAAGTGCCATCACGGAGCCGACGGAAATATCAAAAACACCCGTAATCAACAAAAACGTCATCCCAATCAAAGTGAAACCTTCTATTGTAAATCCACGCGACATAGGCTTAAAATTTGCTGGCGTGAAAAAACCTTCATTAACGAAATTCAAGATTATGCACATTACAATCAACAAAATAACAAGCACAAATTCTTGTTGGTCCATTAAAAGCTTTAGATTAAATTTAGGTTTGAGATTTTTCGTTTGTTTATCCACGGTAAACTCCCCATGTTACTTTTTGATGTTCAAACTAATCAATGATAAGCTTGAATGGGAATGCACCAATATTATATAATAGTCCGATCGAAACGATTGGTTTGATATAAACTTGTAACTCGATTGATTACATATTAAATATAAAGTAAGAAAAATAGAATCAAAATTATTTTGCACTTATTTCATTATTTTTAGAATTGTAAAAGGTACTTGATTTTTTCACTACAGTAGAAACATCATCATCCGATGGGCTTTCGCCTCTCTGTTCGTTATATAAAGATAAAATAGAGTAAAAATTATCACAGCTGTCTTTTTCTAGCTCGCCTTGAGTCCTCCTGTAATCTTTTATGACAAAACAAATTGGAACTATATATATTTACCCAAATGAGGCGTTTATATTATATTTTTTATAAATCTAAAATTTTATCTATCCAAGTAAGAATATTTTTAAAATCTTGGAGGAGAATCAACCCAAATAGCTACGGATTTTTTGTCAGATAAATTTGTTATTTGATGAGGAATGGAAGATTGAAACCAGACAAAGTCACCTTTATTTAAAATAAATTTATTTCCATTTAGGTTAATTTCTAATTTACCCTCCAAAACGAAGGCACACTCTTCTCCTTCGTGTTGATATAGTTTACCTCCTGTGGATGAATTACTTTCGAACTCGTCATACATAAACTCAATGTTGGAATTACTGGGTGACAGTATATGGAATTTAACTCCCTTCCCCTTTACTATGGAATGTTTTTTATTATTTTTTCTAATAATATTGAAATTTTCCTTGCTTATACTCTCGTTTAACAAAACACCTATAGGGGTATCTAAATAATCAGCAATAGCACGAAGAGTGCTTATTGAAGGGGATACAACCCCCGTCTCTATTTGAGAGAGAAGGCTCGGGCTTATATTTATTTCTCTTGCAGCTCGAGTAAGAGTGGTTCCTTTTTGTTCTCTTTTTTTTCTAATTTGTGAACCCAAATAAGGGTCACCTTTTTTAGGAGTAGCCATATTAATCGCCTCTCAAATCTGTATAATTTATAGGTTTAAAACTAAAAACGAAGATAGAAGATAATAAAAAATAGGTTAATATATACTGAATACTTTCAGTATATATTAACCTATTTAGTTTGTCAAATTATTTTTTTTATTTTTTTTAATTTTTTTAAAATTGTTTTAAAATTAAAAACCTGTATTGGTGCTAAAAAAATAGAATAATTTTTACTATTTTTTAACTTGCTCTAAACTTGTAAACATGATTAATTATTTACCTTTTTTATTTTGATAAGCACAAATACGTATCAACAATATCTTCTTATCATTTAATCTTGGCCTATCAATGACTATCTTTAATATCTTCTTTAGGGCTTCGCCAATACTTTTCCCTTCTTGATATCCTAATTCAATCAAGTCTTTTCCGTTTATGGCTAAATCTTTCAAGGATACAGGTGGTTTTTCCTGCAGGATTTCTCTTATATTATTTTCTGCTCTTTCGATTTCCACTGACTTAAATCTTTCAGAACTGCGGCTTCCCTTGATAAGTGCTTTTTTTAATTCCCAGGCATTTTCTAAATTTTCCATACCTACTCGGGAAGCAAGCTGTCTTATGTTTATTTTTTTAGAAAAATTAAGGACTTGCCAATTTTCTTTAGTTAGAACATTTACTTTTTTAATCACCGAATTTTTAATTCTTATCCGCTGTAGTATTTTAACCACAATTTCTTTTTTTTCATCTAAGTGGGTTATGCTCTTTATATTATAAAATAGAACCGATAACCGCAAATTTAAATCTGGAGGCAGGCTGGCCGTCATATTTAAAGTATGCTCCAATAAATCTTCGCCCCCATAAAAATTTTCTCTATAAATTCCCGCACACTTTTGCAATTCCGGTACAATAAATCTTAATAATCCCAGTTGATACAATAATTTAAATCCTCTTCGGGGACAATTGCTCAGTAATATTTTGGTGAATTCATCTCTAGTTCTCTCCGGACTTACTTTTTTAATCAGCGGGCTATTTTCTTCTATCGCCTGGAGAGTAGCTTTGTCGATTTTAAAATCGAGTTCACAGGCCAATCTAATTGCCCTTAACATCCTTAACGGGTCTTCTTTTATTCTT